>Ga0116227_10006042_pt1 | contig 24897 bp, 14 predicted proteins | sample S1TSphgellanicum_FD_89693 | JGI IMG/M metagenome (GOLD analysis project Ga0116227, IMG submission 89693) | Host-associated microbial communities from peat moss isolated from Minnesota, USA - S1T2_Fb - Sphagnum magellanicum MG | ecosystem: Host-associated > Plants > Peat moss > Unclassified... | reverse complement strand
CAGTTACAAGCATGCCCATGTGCACTTTTAGGGTTAATGTACGGTCTTAGGCGACTGTACGTTATTAGGTACTTAGGGTTTCAGTTTGTTGGCAACAACATAAAAGGCCAAGCCATTCCTTTTTCTCTTTAGTTTTTCTAGAAGTCCTTTTTCAAGAGAGTTTCCTTTCACTATCTTAAAAAATGGCGGTTGTGAGCCATCTTTCTAAAGAGAGTGAATTTAAAGAGGATTTTTAAATGCTCATGGCGGCCATTGCACGGCCACCGTCTACATACATCACATCTTTTTCTTTCTTTGCACTTCAACTCTTTCTTTCATTCAATTATACATGAGAATTTCATCACAGCCTCCTCTTGTGCATTGTATATAAATATATGTGTGTGCATCTCTTTTTGGTTGATTAGTTTATACCTTTGACTGGCTTTAGTCTTTTTGTTTAGTAGAATTTACTACGGATTTACACCCTTACGACACCGTATGTCACAACACTACACATGTCACGACACACCTAATTAATAATCTTGGTGGCTCTAAGATAATTTAAAAAATAAAAAGTACTAACATACAAAATGGAAATCGTGAAATTGAAATGAACTACATTTTTAAAAAATTCATTCAGAAATGGTGTATTAATTTGGTGGACATAAGTGATTGATGTGTATTATTCATGGAATTTAAAAGATTGCAAAATTGCAAAATTAATCACGATAGACGATAGGTTTACATCACCTTCTTGACTATTGCAATTTTTTTTTAAAACAATCAAAATTGGCCATCATTATTCCAACATCAATACAATAGAAATATTTAATGGGGCAATGTTTTACATATTAAAGGTTCCATGTACTTATAGCTAACTTTGTCTACCCACAAAGTGTAAGGATTATATTTAACATGGTCAATCTCATCTTTGAACAACAATACCATTTTGGAAAACAAAATATGCCATTGATAGCTAACACATGTGTGCATTTTTTAGTATGTCAAGTGATGCCAATAAAAGTAACAACTCATTAATCTATTGACAATTTGAGTGAAATGTTTTTGGTAGATTTTTAAAATTATCCTTTTTTTTGGCATCTCACATTGGGTCACCTCTCTTTGTGTTCAAAATAACATTTCCTAGTGACTTATTAAGTTTTGAAGTGAAAATGACCATGGATAGCACCCGCATTGTTGGTTCAAATCAATTTGAAGGCTGTTTATTTTATTTTTCTTTCTTCCTATTTGAGTACTTTGAAATATTGTTGGGGGTTACTTAAGATTTAAATTTGTGCTACTTTTTGAATTCTAGATTCCCCCTCATGATGCTCAAAGTTGTGGATGATGGGACACCCATTTAAAAATCTCTTGGGTGTTGTGTTGACCTGATTAGAAGTCCTTGGTCCCCCAATGTTTCTTAAACTGACTATGGGAATTTAAGATATCTCTGAATACTGGAATACAAAATTGTTTTTATTCCACCATAAAGAACTATCACCCTTAAACTAGTTTGCATGAAGCCTTTCTTTTTGTGAAATATGTCCATGCATTCATTATTCCCACCTCACATTAAAGGCCTCAAGGTATTCACTTGCAAGAGAGAAATGTTGTCCAGGCTTTGTGCCCAAGCACATAAAAATATTGAGATTCCACAACCAAAATGTGCCCCTTGCAACCTCAAATGTTATATTAAGATGGTCCATCCTACTGTTTCAACCTAGGTGTTGTTGAAACAGACTTTGGTGGTCCTTGTATAATCATATGCATCACTCATCAAGCACAACCTTATCCCGTTGTCATTTAACTTTGAGCCTGATAATTAAACACTTGAATGACTTAAGGCTACTTGGTTTTGGAAATGATGTGCTATTGGGATGTGAAGTTGCTATGCCCTTATTTGTCACAAGTAAATGACACAATGTACATATGGATTGTGCTTCAACAGTCCATGTGCTAGATTTTGGGTTTTGGAGCACAAACTTTGGAAGCACAAACTTTGGCAGCCTAATGACATGTTGGCACAAGACCTTTAAGAAATGTGGAACAAATTATGTGAAGCCAATGTTGACATGACGTCTACAATTGGGCAGTTGTGGGAAACATGAGTTACAAACTTCATGAATGAGTTTAAATTGTGATAAAACCAAGGATGGGGAAGACTGATTGACAATGTAGATATCCAATCATTCAAAAAAATTACAGATTAAATACTTAATAAGTCTTTAAAGTTTTCAAGTTTTGATAATCTCTAAAGTCCAAGAATTTTGTTTAGTTTTTGGCTTATGGATCTTGAGGTTGTTCCAAAGGTTCACATATGAATTTGTTGTGGAATGACAATGATGCAGAATGTCCTCTCAAAAAATGTTTTTCATCAACAATCTATGTGCTGACTTATAATTAAAGTAGAGGTCCAAGCAAGTTATCAAGTTGGATTCCTTAAGTAAGACCATATAAACACACACAATCAAACCCATTTTATTAGAATGTATTATTGAACCAAATGCAGAGTAGAACATCATCATATATTTAGACATTCACATCCATCATCCTCTTCCCTAAATCCCATACACATTACCACTTCACAAACATGACATTCAAAAATTCTTTTTTATAAAAGAATTATTTTGAGACAAAAGGTACCCCAACCTTGGATTTAGTAATGTTAGCCTGTTTGAGAGCAATCTGACTATAGATATTTTACCAATATGGATTTTTTGAAACTTCTTTTAGTGATGGTATATCATGCCATATGACTATAATTCTTCTGGAATTCACTCAATTACTCACATCAACCTGACTCAACATTACTCTATAAAATGCCTACATTAGGTCCATAACATAGCTAGGCTCATCACACAGGCATATATAATACCTTGGCTCAATTTCAAAGTTTTAGAGAACACATGATAAACACATCTAAGTACTTTGTGAAAACAACAAATGAGAACAAATCAATTGTACCACAAGGAACACATCAACACCACGGAGCAACAAATGCATATCAACTAGAGTGAATCTGCCAATCTTGGCCATTTCATTCCTACCTATATGAACAAATGCAATAATGGGTGTGGGGTTTTTATCTTCAGGCCCCAGGGTTTAGGTTCATGTGCAATGATTCTGCACAACAAAGCTGAGCAAAGGGTTCAGGATGCAACTTTTACTGCAGAGATCATGAATCTATGCTAGATTTTGGCAATTCATCATCATTGCTACATGAGCTTCATGTATCACTAAATCTTTCAATCTTAGTAATAATGGATTTCTGAAGTTCTAATATGCGGATCTGTAGTTTTATTAAAATGTTGTAAAATTAAGGCATTGATATTACTTTTCATTTCAAACAGATTTGAGTTATTAAGTAGATGTTACAATATGAATGAACAAACTTATTATATTCGGAAAGCTTCCTTTGAAAAGGTTAGTCAACCTTCGGCTATTGACATTGAACTTGTCAAAATTGGACCTTATTTTTTGAAGTCCTTATGTACACATTGCTTTCTTGTGTGAACACTCATTAGGTACCAGATTTTTGGCAAGAACCTATGGTCTAAATATAGGGATTCCAACTTTTTTTTCACTGGAAATATGGCTACTTTAGGGATTTTTCCCAAAAGAAATCCTTTGTACAAGTGGCAGACCCTTTTTTTTGGGTCGTGAAGTGGAGAAATTTTACCACAAATAAAAACACTGCTCCTTACTTGTCAATTTTGTAAGCCAATTTTGTACAGAGCAAGACAATTATGGTCAAAAACTTTTAGGTCAAATGTGAGTAGTGGAAATGAAAATAGGCCATGTTGAATGTATCAAGTTTAGGCTTCTTGGATGACCAGTTTGTCATTGCACTAGTGGGGTCTTTATTGGCCTGTGATGTGTGTGTTTACTGTAGTGTTCAATTTCAACATGGGTTTATTTTAAAAGTAGACATGGTAATCCTTTAATGTAAATGCATATAGCATGAAATAAAATAATAAGTTTGATTCAAAACTCATATTAGACTTCTAGCATTCTTGCCAGTTAGACTAACCTAATTAGCCTTCCTAGGCTAGTTCTTAAAAGACCCCACCAGGGTTAAAAGAATGAAAGAATACAAAGTCACACAAGGCCAGAGGGGGACTAAAGCCCAACACAAGAAAAGCCTGAAAGACCTGGTAAGGACTGTGCTAAAAGTGAATTAAAAATAATCTCTAAGGTTAGAGGGGCCCGGGGGAGGTGGGTGGGGCAACCTATTGTAAGAATTGATGAACAAGGTTTCTATTTCTCATATCATATTTGGACATAGGTCCCCTCATAGGAAGGCCACATGGGGGTTGGAATTATCCATTAAGTGAGGGGCACCCTTCCTAGGCTAGTTCTAAAACTTGGAAGTCTTATTCAATTAAGCTAGTTTGTTGGGTTTTTTTTTATACACATATGGATGGATTCATGTTCATGACTTATGTCACATGTAGGCTTAAGTGGATGACTCATGGCATTTAGGATGTTCTCACAACTTCTTAACATGAGGAAGGTGGGCAACAACCTTCCCATCACCTAGTGTACTTGAAACGTTGATTTGGGCTTGTTTTGATCACCAAGCTTCATTTGGAAAATTCCAGCTCATTATTCTTGGCACTGTGACCTTCAAATGATGAAAACTAAAGTTTCCAAGTAGAGGATATAATAATGTAATTCAATCATACTGTACTAACTAAGGACCTTGTACACATATGTTTTTATGCTAAATGTGAAAGGACGTCTTCACTCGTCAATTTATATTTGGATGTGTAAAACATAAAGCTTCCTGGCTATTTAACAAATGGCACAGTCTTGATTCCAGAAGCCCATTTTGATCTTACATTTACACCCATTCTGTCTCAAATCTTGGAATACTATTGTGATAAGACAGGTAGATAGTAGCATGGTGGCCACATTACAATCCCTTGAGACATTGTAGCCATTGCGTGGTAACCTAATAAAGCATTGTGAGAGAGTCTAGAGCAACAAAAGGAAAATAAGGAGAAAACTGGTATGGTCACTCTATCATCAGTGACCTAACCAGCTTTCAGTTTGATGTATTTCATAATGTAATGGTTCTTTTGCATGTCCTGGGTGCAATACTTCTTGGCATGTCCATTATTATGAATCCAATAGTCATAATTGGGATAGAGCGAACACCTGTGCTCTTGATCTCTAAAAAATTATATTCATGCCCTAACATCTGGACCTTGTATTTTGTACGTAACTGCAGCTTTACACAAGCAGCTGCTTATTCAATGACCTCATGTGCACTCCAAGTACTAGTCAATTTCTCAACCCAGTTCTCAAAATGTAATATAGTACTACCTACTAGGATAATGAGTTATATTCCAGTGTTGTGCCATTATTTGAATGTCTGTAGAACCGCTAGTTCTGGTTTTTAAATCATTTCAGGATCAGAGAACTGTTGGTTCCAGTTCTTTGAAAAATATCAGAATTAGAGAATTGCCAGTTGAAAAATCTTACAGAATCAGTTCGTTTCATGAGAAAATTGGACAATAACTGGCAGTTTGATGGCCAGTTATTTGATTCTTTTCAAAAAAAAACTATAACTATGGTTTAAAACTGATACCCAGCTAAAATTTCAAACCAAAACTAGGTCTTAATTTTTTTAGAACTGTGATTATGAATCCTAAGAACTACCCTAATAACCTTCATGCATCTGTTCCTGTTTTTAATAATTGCCCAACATTTTTGTAAACTTTTCTTTTGGGTGGAGGTTGTGAAAAGGGTTAGAGCTAGTGTTGGGTGGTTCTTTGATTTTGTTAAGAACCTTGGGTTGGGGGTTTTAAGAACCTCCAGTCAAGGCTCAGAATCAATTGTTTGATTTTGAGAACCATCTGTCAAGGGTATACATAAACCCATACAACCTACCCTTATCAGCTGGTTCCAGATTCCAAAATGTGAGAACCTCCCAACACTGATTAGAACCTAGAGATACCCCCTGACCCTTGATTAGATAACAGCTTCCAATCTGTGTGGGTATAATGAACTGATCTTATGGACGAAGATAATGACAAAAATTTCATCTCTTAAAGAATGACTGAAATTCCTTGGAATGTTGAAAGCTTGTTACAGAGCATAGTTTGGTGCAAGTAAGGTGGCATAATGAGTAATAAGCTCTCTGGGCCAAGCTAACTAAATTCCATCACTGGTAGACTAACTTGATTCCATTGATCAGGCATCAAAAGATTTGTTAGGAAATCCCATCAGGGGGGCCAGCTCCAAACCAAGTTAGAGTACTCCACATGTTTAGCCTTAACTTCATGAATCTCTGCTAGAATTGCAGCAAGACCTGAAACTGTCAACTCAACTCTGCAAACGGATGGAAGGAAAGCCCTCAATTTCTGCTTTCCTCATTCACACATGCCGTCTGAGGATGTCATAGTTTCACCTTCAGCATCATTCCTAAGTTCAGTGCAAGTGTGGAAGATGTGTATAAGACCTGTTACTGATTCAATGTCTTCCGGACGAGTGTACTCCAGATGTAGCAATGCACATATTGAAATTTTTACTATCCTCTGGGTCATAGATGATGGATGTTTTCAATCATGATTCCTGTCCAAAAATCCCACATTACTGTTCTACAGGGTTTGCTCTGCCATCCAAGATACTTAGTACATGGTTGAGTGCCAATTGAAAGCTTACATTAAAGAATGTTGTAGTGTGTTATGACTTGTGATACCATAGGTTTTTATAAGGCATTCTGAAAGCATGGATGCACTCAATCTGTTGTTAAAAGTGTAGAGGAAAGATGTGAACTTTATCCTGGCAGGATGTTGTGAGATAGTTTTGTTGTTGCTGACATTAAGCTTGCATTCAGCTTGCTCCAAATTTACATGGGAAACATTGATAATGTTTGGGTATGCACTTTTTAATAAAAAAAGGTACAAGTAATCCCTAATCCTTACTAACCCTAATTGTTGCAACCCCACAAGACCAATTGCAAGCACTCCAATATTTCTTTCACTGAAACTAATGCATACTTATTATTTACGTATATGCAAATGTCAATCGACTTTCTCTACAACATTAAGAATTTAACTAGAAAAAGGCCTTAGGATTAGACTCTCCTTTTGTAGTTACGTCTAGTTCTTGACATTGTGGCCACACCTTTATTATTTAAGATGATAACCAAATGTAAAACTCACACCTTGTTGACACTAGCAAAACAATCCATTTCCCCAATGCATAGTTGATTTTCTAACTTTTCCCATTCCCCTATTGCTCAACACTTTTACTATAGACACCTTCAACCAAGCATTAAATCATTTGGCATTTTTATTTTCAACATGTTTAACCAATATGCCAAGTGGTATCAAATAATTGATTATTTATTTATTAGACAAAGTTTCCCATTTCTAACATAACAACCATTTGAATATACAAGAATATTCACATGCCAATACAATAGTAGTCCCGCTACTATAATCCTCACTAAAACAACAAAGACATATGTAGACTTTATCAAAACATAAATACTTACATTCATAAGTTTCATAAGTCCTCAAGGTCACTTGTGATTACAATTCATGTAAACCTCAACATAGACCATTCATTAATGGATAGAACCTTAAGATAATTAATTTCATTAAATCTTCCTTGATTTAATTTGATTACAACAATTTTAATTTATAAATCCACCATTACATTTTCTCCACAAAACCACTTCATGCAACAATTCTCCATTCACAAATGTTATTTTCCTTCAACTTCAAAGCCAATGATTTCGTCACCAAATTTGTGATAGTTTTTTTCATTCTCATCCTACCTTTGGCCATTCTCCTATTTTATTTTTTTGTACATTAGAGGTGTTTTATAATGTTTTGCATAGCAAAATTTTAGAATCTAAAGTTTGTTTAAAATGTATTGTGATTAGAAAATAAGTTCAATTTGAAACTTTAGACATGATGAACGATTGTGTTTAGGGTTGAAGAAAGGCTTTTCCTTTTGTGTTTGGCTATTAAATTTGTTGGAAAATTTTGACAACATTGTTGATTATGAGTGATAAAGATGGTTTGGTGAAGTAATGATGATTACTAAATGATTAGGATGGAGTTAGTAAAAGTTTTTCTAGCTTTTATGGTAGCATTCTTTTATGCAACATGTCATTTTTGTTATATGGTGTGGTAGGGTTGGAAATCGAGATATGGAACTTATTTTGGACTATAAATTTGTTTTCATTTTTGAATTTTTTCATTTTAAAAAGAAAAATTGTTGTTTGCAACAAATTTTTCAATTGCAAACAACATTTCTTAGTTGGAACAACGTTTTTTAGTTACAAAAATTGGTTGCAAATGATTGTTTTTCTTGTTGTGTGAAGGGTATCATTTTTGTGGTTTGCATGGAAAAAACAAATGTGGATTTCTATGAAAAAACATTTAAACATGGTGCATGGTGGATTACCATGCATTATAGGGGGATTGATTTTTCTTTTTTCATTGTTGTGTGTTGCTTAGAAGCTATTAGTTTCTTGAGGACAAAACTTCAACTATGCCTACCTTTGTAAACAAACAACATGTTTAATAAAATGGAGTGCTTTAGGACATGATGACAAAAGAGAAAAAAATTAGGGTCTTCACAAGGTTATTATGTGTTTGGTTAGTTTTGTGTTGTAATCAAATTTTAAAGTTGAAAGCATTGTGAAAAATTGGTTGGGTCAAAAGTGGGTCAAGATCATTATAGGAGTATGTAGGGGAATTGAAATTGAAATAGATAGAAATGTGATTTGTTTGAAGGTCCATTTGATGGTATTTGACATTTATGAACAATACAAGAGATCTTGGGGACTTTTAGGTTGTTGATGATCATTGGTTTAGTAATGAGATTTTAGTTGTTGAAGTTTTGAAGATTGTGAGATTAGGTTGAAAGCAATGTTGAAATATCATTATGTTGGAAGTGTTGGGAATAAGGAGGGCTTTATTTTCTTATTTAGGTTATTTAATTTGTGAGGTATTCTACAAAGGTTTTAGAAGTTTTTAGAAGGTTTCATTTTATATGGGAAAATCTTATCTTGATATTGTATTTATTGTGTGCATTTTCTAAATGTTGAATATGTTGTAACAATCAAAATCCAATTTGTTCTAATGTGCAAAATGATGATTTACAAATGGTTATATCTAAAGTACGATTGTTGTAAATTACTATAATAGGAGGGATTGTGTGTGAACATGGGGTGTCATCCTTGCAATATGTGTGTTGTTTCATGATGTAAGAATGTGGGTTTGTGTGGGTTTTATAATCAAAGATCTGCATCAAGTTAATTGAAACCACTACATGGTACATCTAAAAGGTCTAATCCCAACAAGACCATATCCATGATTTGTGACAATAAGTGTTGTGATGATATCATAGGTTTAAAAATAAGTTGTAGCGTTTATAATTGATCAATGGATGCATCTCCAAAAGAATTATTTGGTAGCCTTCAATTTTTGGTTACAACATGTTACAACTTTTGCAACCACAATTCAATTCAACACAATCAAAGATGCTATTTGAAAACCATTGAAGAGGAAATTCCCAATGCTTCATTTATTTGGAAATCAACACCATCCATCACCACACTCTATATGCATTGTCGCAAGTACTTATTAATTTCAAAATGATTAGATTCTATTCGTCAATCCTCGCAATTAAATCCAAAGTTTTTTCCCTTGTGCAAATGGCACTAAAACCAATCCCACCACAAAAATCTATAGTTCCAATATATATAATACCTTGAGCCCCAAAAAAGTAACAACAATTTCAATTCTAACTACCAATGCACCTTAGTTCATCTTCATTTTTTGATTGTTCGGTTTGATAAAAAATTAGTACTCTTAGTTTTCAATGTGTCTTTTGAATTGTTACATTGAACCCTTATTTTGCAATGAGTGAATAGTAATTTTGTTCTTCACAATTCAGCTTTTCAAAAGGATGGTGGTTTCATCACCATCCCCCCTTTAATTCTTCATGGTTTAATACTAACCTTATATATTTGTTACTATCAACATAAGGTTAAAAAAACCATTCAAAGCAAAGGTTGACTTTCCACCTATCCCATCATTTCATTTGATTTGTTTTATAGGCACTTGTGGGCTCTTTCATTTTTCTACAAGTCTACTTCACCCTAAGGATACCCAATAAGGGTTTTTTATGTTTTTAGCTTCATCACTAGCAACAACCTTGGATGCAACCCTCCCAAAATCTCTCCTTCTCAATGCATACTTTACCTAGAACTTCCTATATGCTTTTACTTTATAGCTTAGATTATCTCATATTGTCCTCATGTCTCAACATCAAACCTTAATGATATGGAAATACATTGTTCATCTTGACTTAATTGCCATTGGTGCAATGAAAAAGAAATCAATATCAATTGCTAGGATGCAATTAGAGCTTCAATTTGCTATCCTCATTCACATTCAGATTTATCCTCTAGAACAATTACCTCATCACACTCCACATTTTCTTCTCCCATCCATAGCCCTCTTGCCATCTTCTTATCCTTCTCCACATAGCTCCCAAGAACATGTTTCTTGTGAAGCCTTCCCATCCTTTTCATAAATGCATCGTTATTTTCCACCTCTACCTCTCTCCCAAAATTAATAAACAAACTTGCATCAAGTCCAAATTCCACGTAAAATAACAATCACATAGCTTCTTCCTGTTGTCCTTATAAATCCCCTTAACAGCCATCGTCAAATTTAGAAAGAAGACAACAATGGAATGCAACTTTTTGCCTTGCAATAGAAAGTTGACAAGAACATCCTAAATCCTAAACCACTTCTCATTCACACTCTTCCATCCTAAATCCTAAACTACTTCTCATTCATACTCCAACTATGCTCAATGGTGAGAGCAGAAAGTTGATGTGACCCCATACTGAACAACAATCATTCTCCGAACATGGAAACACCCTAATTTAGGGCTATACACTACATTCAGAATTGGCTACCAAGGTGAAACTAGATATTAACTCAGTCGAGGTTCATCCACAACTGAGTTATAACAGGCATCCAGTGAATTGTGCGCTGGTTCACTCTGGCCTCTGCCCATGGCAGGTTGGAAACAAGGAACACAAATATTAAGTCTGGCCTTTGGTCTATAAACAAGGCTTGAGCTTCATGCCATACTTATATAATGGTACATTGTCAACTATTTTCATCTCTTGTGTACTGCTCACCTTGATATGCCTTTCAATTGATTGGCCATAGAAAAACAAAAGGAAAGAAAACTCACGAGTTACAACTGACCTTGAGATAAGTGTTCTAGGGCATTATTATTTGTTCTCAGGGTCCTATTGCCAAAAGATGAATAATGGCAATAGTCCAAGTGCAAAAGCCTGTAAAGCTTCAGGCAATTGAGCTACTTGGATAGGTGGTGGAATAGGTATCCTTGAAGTGCTTGCTCCCCATCTGGGAGAACCAAGGCTAGTTCTAGTAACCAGTGGCCTGGGAGCTGGTTTGTGTGCTTATATTGTGGCAGATCCTTCAAACAAACAGCCAAGCAGAGAATGTCAACAATGCAGTGGCCCACAGGCAGCCCTCCTCCCTAAACTTGACTATGGTCCCCCTGCAGCAGCAAAGAGTTTGGCAACATCAAGAGGGGGGGCGGGGGGGAGAGAGGTCTTTTTACACCAGACAAATGATCAAGTATGGTCATTGGTGGGCAGTTGTGTAAGCAGTTGCATGGGATAAGATCTGATCTTCTTCAATGTAATAATTTGTCAATGATCCAACATTATGGTCGGCAAAGGTCATTGAGGGACAAGTGATTATCATCTACAAGGCCCCACCCCCTTCACCCATCCCTCTCAATCAGTGTTTTTTCAAAAAAAAATTTGGTTTGGTGATGTAGCCCAATTGGCAATCATGCAGAAAATAATTTATCCAAATTTGGCTATATACCAAATATGTAATCCTCCTCTATTCTTGGCTACCTACTGGAATTTTTCATTAAAATCTGGCAATTTGAAAAAAATTCCTTATAAATTGGCAAATTTAGGCCAAAATTTTTCATGAAAAAGCTTTTATAGTACAGGTCAAAATTATATCTTTCAGGTTGGAATTTGGCAAAAATTCGTCAACAAAAGAAAAACTGCTCTCAATTCTCCAGAACTTAAAGGTGAAAGGAAGTCAGATATCCCATAAGGCTTAATTTGCAAGCAAAGGTTGTGAAGGCCCTTGATCTACCAGTTGATGGGTTCGTGCCTTTAAAGACTACAGAGCTGAACCAACTCAAGGTTAGATGCTGCAGGTTTATCTGAGTCACTTAATTACTAATAATTTAAAGAAAAACCCATTAACATCCTGGTCAGTGAATTGTTTTGTGGCGAGTTGTTGAAAAGGTTTGACAGCAATTAAAATTAAAAGGAAATATTCTTTCAAAACTTTCCTTTTAAAAAATTTATTTTGGAGAAAAAATTGGCACAATTTGAGACAGTCCTTTTTGGGGGTTTTGGGGCCGTTCTTTTAAAGGAAATTTGTGAAAGAATATTTCATTCTCTCACAGTTTGGACAGTTTTTTGACAACGGTCTTCCACCAATGAATGCTAAATCTTTTCCAGGATGATAGCTAATGATGCTACATAAAAAAAGTGAAAGAAAACCACTGATTCCGGGTCTACTAACCAACAAAGAAGTACAAAGAAGCATATGGAGAAGGCAATGACAAGGTGAGAGGTGGTGCTGAGTAAAACTTGTGGCCGTTTATGTCATTCAGTGGTGTTCGTATATGTGATCACTCCACACATGGCTGATTGAGCAGCTCACAATTGTAGCAGATACTGCAGTGAGTGCAGGGATCCAAGGGAATAATGTAATGTCATAAGAAAACAATGACAAAGCCGTGGACAAAAGGTTAGTACGATACAGGGGCTTAGGACCAGTAATTGAAAAGCCAAATTTGCTCATGCTTCTTTCAGGCTGGATAAGTTATACGGTATATTTTGTATTAGATACTATGAATCAATGCCTCAGAAAAGAGGTGAGGCAGTTTATTATGGTGTCAGTAGCAGCTTTTATGAGTTGCTTTTAAATGGGATCATGGTAGGTTTGGACTTCTTTCTTGTTTGTACTTTTTCAGTCCATTCCTTTGCCAAAAGTTTGTAAGAAGGATCTGAGGTTGAGACAAAGGTCTCAGCAGAGAGCAGATGCCTGGAGCTGGATTCCAGAGTGATTTACAACAGCTTCTGTACCCCTCCAGTTACAAACTTTGTAATTTGCTCCAAAAACCTTCCAAATTGGCCTTGTCAAAATTTGCATGCCCTGAGCCTTAACCCAACTCCAAAAACTGCAATGTGTACCAACTTGAAAAGTTCACAACTTTCGTGTTGAGTTCAACAGTCAATCAAATTGTCATGACACATACACATATTGGCCTCTAGTCTCTAGTGCCAGCCTCATCTGGGTTGATTTTTATTTATTTATTTATTTATTGACTGAAAGGACAAGTCCCACCTGGGTTGATATTTCCAAGCAACTTGAAAGTTTTATTGTTGGCTAGGTTTTAGCTTAGATTTATTAGTAACAATGCCCCAATAAGAGATTGATGATTGTCCATATTTGCCCATACCTGGAGCTAGAATCATCCCATATGTGGGGCTAGTATTGTCCTGCAGCTGGGTTGGATATGGTTGTTCAGGTTGTGTCACACGGAACTTCCAAACCAGCTCACCACCAACTCTTGAAATGTTCAGGGGTCCACTAGAATTATGATTAGCATCTCATGTCAATATTCTTATATTTAGACAAGGAAATTCTTGAACCTTGTTCTCTTGCCCTGACCATTTAAGGTAGATCGGTCTAGAACCTGATGATATATGAAGTTTACAAAAGATTGGCTCTACCAAAGTAAAACTAAAAAGGACCTATTACAAATGTTACAAATCGGCCTCGGACCTTGAACAAGACAAAGAGATTTATGGAGGAAGATCAAGATGTCATTATAGGACCAAATCTAGTTTGATGTCTCATCACTTCTGGTCCAAAGCTTGCAAATGAAACATTAATGAGCACCATCTTCTTTGTTTCATTGGTACTTTGAAAGATTCTGATGAGTGAAGACCAAATCTTTGGCACCTCAAAAATTATTGTACAGTTGGCTGTCCATGTCTCAATTGCACTTGGTACTCTAGTGTTCCCAGTCTAAAATGGACTCAAATACTAGATTCCAGGGGTTCAGCCAGGTTTGTCAACTGTTTTCTTCCGTATGGACTGAGAATTCACCCTCGTTTTGACTTTGGAATATTGCTGGGAGCTCAAATTTGTGCAATACTTAACTAGCTGCTTAAATCTTTCTCGTACTTACGGCAGCTGATCCGTTTAACAGGTTCACATAGGATGTTCTTCACAAAGCACACCAAGTACCACATTATGAACACAAATCAAATTTTGGAACAAACCTGCATGTTTAAAAGTCAGTTGCAAAACTTGATGAAGGGTACAAAGCACATGTACATATATATATATATATAGTTGTCACATTAGGGTACAATAAACCAACTGTATAGTTTGGTCCACTCAGGCTTGAACATTATTTTGATTAAATTCTTCCTCACTGAAAGGAAGTTGCTGACTAAGCTTTTTAACTCAGCTTGGTAAAGTTTCTGATTGTTCAAGTTTCTCTTGGAGTAAGTATATCATGTTCATTAACTTGAAAGCTTGGACTGCAATCATTTGGTAAATCATGGGTGCACCTTATGATGGACTTGTAATTTGGCCCATCAAATTCCTGAGTGTACCCAAATGAAGCTTTGTGGAGTTTTTGTACTATGAATTATGGCTTGCTCCAAAGGCTCTACGCCATACAGGGTTACAAGAGAGACTCTTGAGAGTGTTGTTTTTAAAACTGTAAAGCACTCAGAGAAATTGGAGAGCAGCTTTTATACACATTAATAATGCCTCTTTATAAATAAGAGGCACCTTATGCCTATGAGATGTGTCTTCCTAGGCCCCTTATTTCAGGAATGTCCCTTAGGGCTTTACCCTACACATAGTTGGGAATGGTCCAAACTGATGAAACCCTAGAAATGGGATGAATGCTGCTGTCTGCCAGGCCTGATAGATGAAAAACTAAGCAACAGTGGTGTCATTGTTGGAGGCAGCTATACACAACACATGGGGGCTAATTGGTTTGAACTTGATATGGAAAATTTTAACCTACTTGGACCCCTGCTTTTAGTACATCCATTTTTCCTCATCCATGGTCTGGAAAAGAAACCAACTAAATTTTGGTAAGGCCCAGCTTGATCCCAGACACCACAACCTAGTATACAGGAAATTTGTAATATGAGGATTTAACTAGGGAAAGAAAAATTGGTTGACAAGTTAGTTCCACTTTAGCAGCTAGGGATGTGTCATATCATGGTCATCAAAAGAAGACCAATTGAACAGCAACATGATGCTGTTAGAAAGCAGGGTTGTAATTCTTCTTCAGCAGCCCAGGCTTGTCAGATTCATCTCTACAAACAGCTGCAAATCATGCAATTTTTTCAATTGTCCAGTTGATATCCAATAAAGGGATTTCAAAGAAAAGATCATGGAAAGAAAGCCTTGACTTGATTCTAGCATACACTGACTAGTGCACTGAAATGCAGCAAAACTATTCCTGTCACAGTGCTTCCTGGTGTGATAACATATACTGGATTTAGATCTCTGGTCATGCGTGTTGTACTTTTTAGACTGTGTTCTAATAAGTTGCTTAGAAAATCAAGCTGTAAGTAGAATCCACAAACTCTTTCCTTGTCAAATTTTTGCAAGTACCTACCACCATTGGGCAGTTCTCTCTTTTTCAAAGAAAGAAACAGCAGGCGAGGTTTGGGTATATGGACCCTTGACCAAGGCTCTTAGAAAATCAAAGTTCAGATTTAACTCATAACTCTAGTTCTCAAAAAAAATCAAAGAACCAGCCCAAGAACCTACCCTGATCTGTTGGTTCTTTGCTGGCCTTTCTGTAGAACCAGAAGGTTCTTTGGCAAATTTCAAAATGCCAGAGCCAGAGGTTATGAAAATTCTAAGAATCTGAAAACCAGATGTTTTCAAATTCTGAATATTGTAAAAACCCAGAACAAAAGGTTATTCAAAAAAAGAAAGAAATACACAGCACTGCTACTTACTATTGCAAAATTGACATGAGACTTTAGAACAGGTCCTTACTTGCTCAAAAAACAAATTGGATATTGGTTATGATCCATATGCAGCTGTAAATGTTTTAGAAACTTCCAGACAGTTCCTACCTTCTAAAACCTTGGTTTTAATTAAAAACCTGTGACATTTTGCTTAGAGTCTATTGAGGACATCATGTGTACTGTTAGGTAACCATGCTAGCCTGTAGAGGGCCTTACATATTTTGTAATGTCCGAGGCAGGGTGTCATTGTAAACTGACAAGTTTTTAAGTAGGAGAAGGGTCTATCTTGAGAAACATCTCGGACTTCCACAGTATACATACCTATGATCATGGGCTCCGCGTTAGAGCTTGACATTGTGTCTAGAACCAATTTCTGGTGACTAATTTGACACATAGATGCAAGGAGATTTGTTGTGCCAAAGCTTCAAATTTTCAAACTTGCACAGAAAGGAATTCACTTTCAATGCAGTTTTGTGTACAGTAATCAACCTCTGTTTCTTCAACACCTACCCTCTTCTCTTATATGTAGAATTTGACCAAAACTAAACAGCAGCAGAAATTAGTGGCCGAGCTTTGTTGTGTTGATCATCTGTCGCTTGACCACAGCTATTGGGTGGCATGCAGGACGCGTGCACTTCACTGCATTCTAAGCAAGTTCACCCAAAACAAGTATGGCACTTTTTTCAACAGTCCCAAGTACAAAAAATCCATACATACTTGAAATGAATAACATCCAAAAACACATTGGCCTCATATGAATGTAAAACTTCCATAGTTAAAAGAAGGAAATGTTCACCAAATTTAGGTTAATAAAAATATACAATCATAGAGATTATTATTTTCCCCTTCATTGCTCCTCCACTCAAAAAATTCACCCAGTTTCCCCACTTAGAGTTTAGGGTGGCTTTACATTTTGAAAGCTGGAGTGCACGCATACTCATACTACATCTGGGTGACATTGAGTATATACTACCCCATACTTTGTGATTCTGATTCACAGTGAATGTGCACATTGGACTTGCAAATCTCACATAGATCACTCATGAATCAAATACAGGTCTAACATCTTATATGAGGAGAAACAGATGAAGATTGACCAATCATATACAATACTGCTACAACTACTAAAACAGGACTAAAACAGCAAATTACATATCAATAGCTTAAGTATGTTGATAAGTATACCCAACTAGGATATGGAACAAAGTAGAGAAGGAAGCTAACCGCTTTCTCACTTGGGAATTAAAAAATGAACTTGGGATATTAGCTTATTCAATACATAGAGAGCAAATGTGTTCAATATTGGTGTTCCAATGTCTGTTATGCATAAATCTGAGCATAAATCATGATCTGGATTCCCAAATCTAAGCAGCCTCAGAAAGAGGCCCCTCCCACATTCTGCCCTCCCCCCTGCGACCCCTCAAAGCTATTTAGAACTTATTACTAGCTCACACAACTGTGGTGCCCACAATAAAGACCTACTGCTCAAATAACTGTCATGCCTCGCATTAAAGACCAACTAACTAGTGCTCACTGCTCAAAGAACGTGGAAGGTTGGGGTGGGTGGGTTGGAGAGGTGCCTGGGTATCATCAGCATCAGCACCTCATGGGGAAGGTAGGTATGAAGGAAGTCATCTACTGGCGGGTGGCAGACTCACCCCCAGGAGAATCTTATTTGGAGTTTTTTCTTTCTCAAAATGAACTACGTACTGTGTGTTGAATCTTTACAATGTTTACGTGGAGAAAGAAACCACACGTGGGTTCGCCTATCGTCGTCGTCGTCGTAGAACACCTCCTCTTGTGTGCTTCTTTCTTGCAAAGCTCATGTATGGTTGCTGTTCAAAAGGACTTCTGCTACTCAATTTGGAACTGCAGCCATCTATGAGCATGGCAAGGAAACCAACCAACCCCTTCGTGGACAAGAACTGTAAGCCCTTTTTTCCGCAGAAAACCATCACATAATTTCCTGCAGGTGTTTTCTACAGGCTGGGAGGAATGCTCATGGCAGCTGCTGCATGGGTGCACTGGTTTAGGGTTTAGGGTTTAGAGCTAGATCTGTACAGAGTTCGAGCTCCAGAAGAAGAACATGTGTTGACCATGATCTATCGGGACACTGTTAAAGAAAGCTGCTACAGTTTGTCAATATTGTGGCTACAGATCCTCCGTGACTCGTGTCTCGAGATTTTCTAACGATCTGAGGTTTTCTATAATCCGTGCCAATGAGATGCTCGATCAACAAGAAACAGAGCTGTTAGAATTTTGTTTGGCGATCACTGTCCACCGATGGACATGGTGAGGTCTAGTGTAATCCCCTTTGGAGGGACCTGTACTGCTGCTGCACTCTCGCTCTGCTGCAATGACAGACAATCTGAAATCTCCTCGTTAGTTCCTGGCGGTAAGCTGAAGGATCTTGTTATCCAAGATGGTGGTGAGTAGCTCTTTGTACGGGAGCTGTATGGGGAAAGAGAGAGACTGGTAGTACTGTCAAGCTGCTGCTGATCGTGGTTGCTGCAGTCTCGCTCATCTGTAGACTGTACTCCCCCAGCTTGCTTGCGAGATGATGAGAACCAGCTTCCAGCTGGTGGTTGAAATGCCGAAGGTCGTATGGGTTGTGGAAGTTCTGGCCCGCTTGAAAACCGTGACTTCTTCTCTGCACCAGGTTCTGCTTCGTGTTCCATGCCTCTCTGCAAGCAATGGGCAGGGTCAAAAAGGTCTGGACTCGAAGAATCTAGTTGAAGAACAGAGACTGCACAAATCAGATGGGGTGCAGCTGCTTCCATAGACGTCAAAACGAGCATCATCATGAATGCAACCCACCTGAGATTGTGCAAAAGCCCGCTTTCGTTGGACATCCGACATGCCCCAGCCTGCACCCATGACAAGACCTCTGCCTCCTCCTGCAACTTCATCATGAGCCCCGCCGCGCGCCTGTTCTCCCTGCATGTTCGAAGATCCACAGCTGCTATCTAGCAACTGTCTGAAATGAAGAGGAGACGCCAATGATGACGCCGTACTCGCCGTCGCAAGAGCGCCAACAGATTGACCAAGATTCGCAATTTTCAACCCGACTTGATCCATTCGTGGCAATTCATCTTGAGATCCCCATCTCTCACAGTCTGTGTGCATCATCATCCGCTGCTTCTTCAACGAATCTCCTCCCTCTAGTGATGGGTAGTCCGGCGCCAGGTGCTGCTGGTGGATGCCGTCCTGATGTGCCACAGAGTACAACCGTTCTACACCTGCCCACATGCAGGATTCGTTGATCCGCGACCCATTAATGACGATCTGCATCAAGCAACAACTATTCTAGACGTACCTTGCATGCAAACACAAGACCTTGAGAATCTCGAACGTTGGCAGCAGGTTCTGATGTTGGAAATCGGTGGACTAAGAAAATTGAAACTGATGACATATCAATTGCGAGAAGATGTTCGACAAAATCTACTGTAGAAGTTTACAACAAAGATCCTTTGTCCAAGAAAGTCAACAGGTCATTGGATTGGCAATAGATGAGGAGCTAGGCAAGGTCTGGGTTGAATCCCAGATCTTCTTCGAAGCACTTCCAGGATACAATCCTGAAAGCACCAAAGGGTACAATCGCTGCAGCAATCGAATGTGTTTATAGTATACATTTCTGAAGGTGAGGTTACATGTGTATTTCATTACCTGCGTCGTTGGCCTGATGGCGCTGTTGTCTCTGATTCCATCGCTCGGCAAGCAGTGCTGGCGATGGTCTTCGAGACCACTCATCTAGCTCCGTCCGGAGATCCATTGAATGACCAGGTAACGTGATTCCAGTAAGCGACTTGAGATCCCCCCTTGACCAATCCACCGCCACTGGAGCAGCATTTCTTCCACCTTCGCCGTGCAGAGCTTGCCAGCCAAGAAGTCCGGTTGCGGTCTTCTGGACCCCCGTACTCCCCAGAGCGGCAGCTGCTGGCCGCGGTACCCATTCTTCATGCACATTCTGCCTGCACAAACAGCAGAAGCAGTCGGTAGCTGAGACGAACGCCCACAATTCTTGACGAAATCCTCTCTTTCCTGAGCAACTGGATCGCTGAAGATTCTATAAGATCCGTGAGCAGAACTTCACAAATGTCCCTGGGTCTCATTTGATTCTGGTGGCACAATATGAAACTAACCGAGCACCAATCAAATCTGTATGATTCCTCGTGCATCTTGCACAGTGAAAACCCTAGCTGGGTGATTCATGCATTGCTCAAATGATAATCTGCAAGAATTTCTGTTGCATGTTCATGATTACCTCAAGGACATTGTCAAGTGGTGGTCGAGCTCCAGATCAGATTGCTGCTGCATGACCCCAGCAGGAGGACGGCGCAGAAAGTTGTGGATGATACGCTGCTGCTGCCCACCACTAAAATCTGTGTCAGGCTGCAGTGAAAAAGCCGCAAGGCTGTTTGTAGAACCAGCGCCATACTCAGCAGCTGCAGCTGCGTGCATGATCCCATGATGAGGGAAACGTCTGGCAGCGTTCATGAGTTGCAGCTCATGGGTTGCGTCAGAAGTATCTTGAAATTCCAATCCTTGATCGTCATCATCATCCTCATGTCCAGCCAACGTCCCGCGACCTGTTATCACAAGTTTGTGAAGAAACAATTTTCCATCCTGGCATTAAGATCAAGCAGATCATGCAAAGTCTCTACTGTGAACCACGGGCGTTCTGGCAGCTTCATGTGCCTTCAGGCCCCCTAGTAGGAAAGATTCAGAAACTGATCATGCAGCAGACGAGCACAGCTCTTGAACAACGAGTATATAATGCCTGCAGGCAGCTTGCCTTTTGGATTAAACGCAAGTTCAGACTTGAACTACATTCTGAAGGGCATACCACTATGTCCGTTTTCGTCGTTCTTCATACTCCTATACATCTGCAGCCACCAACGTCACACCAAGGCCACATTCGGCAACATCAGAGCTTCAGATCTTCCGACCCCAATTACAGTGCATGTATCACCATGTTGCAATGCATCCTTGAACCCATTCAAAACCGCATTCAGGAAGCAATCATGTTCAGCAAATCAAGTTCAGTACTGTAAGATCCAACCCTATTCTTTGATTCTACACTGTAATTCGGAACAACTTGCGATGCTCAAGGCTTGAAAGACTTTTCTCTATTTACTTGAAGTCTTGATGCAAGCTTCAACATTGAGCTGCTTAGTTGACCATTACAAATAGACTCAATGTAAGAAAGACAAGCTCATGTTGCACATTCCTTTTATACAATTGAGGACTCGAGACCTTTGTCACGGGATAGAACGCGATGCAGCCGTATGAATTCTACATGAGGAGGTCTCAGGGAACTTTGACTGGCAGATCAGAATGTGGAACAAGATGCTAGCTGCACAACCATGTGCTGCATGCATGCATGGCCCGTTGATCTGATGTTGCAGGGATGAGCAGTGGGCACAGGACAGATGAAAATCACCTGGAGGTGACTCTTGACGTGAGCGATGGTGAGACCTCTCACTTCCATGAGCTGTAGCACCAACTTTGGTGTAGCTCCTGCAACACCCAACAAAATTCCACAATGCTCATGTCAGCGGTTAGCCCAGCTCTACACAAATTCTTCCAGATCATCCCCAATGCAGCAGAACTTCTAGGTGCGTACCTGTGTACGTTCATGATTCCCTCAGGCTGCCAGTGCTGTCCGGAGCACAACACTTTCAGAGATTCTCTCGAGACTTTCTTTACAAAGAGAAAGCGGCTTAATCAATTTAGTAGCAATGACACAGAGCCTTCTTTCTAATGCATGCACAAGATCTCTGTGCAAGTACACACGGATCAGATTCATAAGGAAGCAGTTCAAGCTTTAGTCTAGATGCTCACTTTCTTGACCACCAAGGCGCTCGACTGCATGAACAAAGCAATGGTGCAAATCAGCTGTCCAGCGCAAGCGAGGCATCTTGGAGCGCAAGTACTGCCGCACGGTTCCTCCGGGCCTAGTGCTACCTCCTCCTGCAGAACTAGTGTAAGAGCCGCCTTGGAGGAAGCCTCCGCGATTACCACTGGCCGGGGAGCTGCTGCTTCCACCACCTGTGGCGGTGTTGTGGCTCTCTGATGACTGCTCAACTACGTACTGATCATCATGATCCCCACAGCTCACGGACTTATGCGGTCTCTTGTTGAGGAGGTGGTTTGATCCGTGGCCCCACTTCTCCTGCGACTCGCTGCTATTACTGTGCTCTTCTTTTGGCTGCATTCTGATGGCAGACCCAGCACCCGTAGCTAGCAGAAGTAAGCGCTGCTTGTGTCAGCTTCGACGATGAGTGCCAGGGAGACATCCGACACTTGAATCACGGCCCACCCAGATCCCCAAGAGTGACATTGTCACTGTTTTTCTCACCCTCACGGCCCTAGTCCTCGCCCCCTCAGATTAGCAGTCTGAAGCTGCACAACACCTTTGCAGCACCCAACTAGCCGAACTGTGGATACAAAAGGAGCAGCTTGTGAAGAGACAAAATGTATGAAGCTCCTCAAGCTCCTCAAGAGACATGTATGAAGAAGATGTCCGGCTGCAGACAGGTTCTTTGTTTGCTGTTCAGTCCGCCTCGACACACCGACGTTTGTACATCAGAAAAGCTTCGACATCAAATTTCTGCCGTTCTAAATTTAGATCCACTCTGCAGTCTCAGGGAAGAAAAACGAAGGCACTGATCTCCCGGGCCAGATGAAGTGTTCAACACGACAAATGGGTTACAAAGTTGAGCGAGCGAGCATCAACTAGTTCTTGAAGAAAGTCTGGCAGCTGTGACCCGTGCAAATCTTTCAACTCCCGGCGATGGTATAGAACCTGTCTCAAGACAACTTCTAAGGCAGTTCTGAAGATCACCAAATCATCGACTCATGATGAAGTTGTAGCAAGTCTGGCATCTGCAGACGTTGGAAGTCCGTCGAGAGTTTCTCCGTCGGAATTGCTATAAGCCCTAGGAGATCATCCTTTTGTCGGCGCACATGTGCAGCATTCCGTCAAACGAGATCAGAGGTTGGAACCGTTGGAGAGAGAATATTGTTCCGGCGAGGTTTGCAGGCCGAGTACTTTCGCCGAGTCTGTTTCTCGGTTTCAGGTACAAGAAAACAAGTCTCGCGCTGCAGACAACTTTAGGAAACGACGCTTGTGCTAGCAGACTCAGACATTCTCGCAGAGCAAAGCATGAGGGTTATCGTGTAAGTACTGAAGAAGCCCTTGCTTGAAGGAAGGAGGAAGCAGCAGCTGGTTCCGGCGGCGTGAACAGCAAGTAATCCCACCAATTTCAACACCCTGCGAGCAAAACCCGCCTCACCTCAAGGAGAAAAGTCTGCTAGCACAGCTCCCAAGCTGTTGTGAAACGACTCGTATAAGCAGCCATAGGAATTACTTGAAATATGCGCGCGTGAAGAGAGAGAGCACTGCTGCATCTGTTTGTTTCGAGCTGCAAGATGAAGCCTTCAAAGAGTACTGATCATCGCATAGAAATCACATCCACAAGTATGCACTACGTCGGAATCGGTCTTCTCGCAGACACACATGCGCGTCTCAACAAACCAAACAAATTCCCAAGACTTGGTCGAGTCCGCGACTAGAGAGTGTCTGCACGAGAGACAAAGACTGACCAGAGGTTCTCACTTCACTAACTACTCAAACTGCATCCCTAACTATGGTATTTCAACACAGCACGCTTCTCGATGCAGGCAACTAGGTTCAGAGATCGAGGCAAAAAGCTTCCGCGGGCATTTGGCTGCTTCACAGTGGAAGAAGCAAAAGAAAACAAAAACACCAAAGGAAAAAGAACTAGTGATCCCGGCGGCGTTTGCAACTGTCTTTACGATTCCGGCAAGATCTGGAAAAGCTCATGAACCAGCCAGACGGTTAGCCAGCGGACTAACTGGCAAGCTGTTCCTCGCGAGCGAGAAAAAAAAAAGCTAAATGGGTCAGAAACCCTCCACTTCACTCAATCACGCACTCCTTTCCCGCACGACAAAAGAACATGCTGCAAACAGCCCAGGGGGTGTACACACATACTCACTAGTCACGAACCCCTGTCGAGTAAGTACTACAGCATCCCATGAGCTACAGGAACACCATGGAATGATTCTAGAAACAAGCGGATCTAAAGCGTGTGAGAGAAGAAACCTAGGAAGGAGGGACAAAAGAGGGCATAAAAGCCTGGCAGCAAGCAAGCTAAGAAGGCAGGGGCTGAACAAGGAAGCAAGCAAGTAAAGCACGCACACTCCACTTGAAACAGGATTCCGGCAAGTGTTTTATTGCAGAGAGACAAGGGGCACGAAGCAGCAGCAAAGACGAGGAAGAAGAAGAAGATGATGAGCGTTCACGACGAAGAAGAAGAAGAAGGAAGGGCAGGCAGGTCATCAATGAATGCGTGCGCTGCTGCTGCTGCGACGCAACAAAACCAGCACCCAAAAAACAGGGAAAAAAGAAAAAGGCGAAAAAAAGGAACCCGTAGTTTGACTTTCCTTTCACTTTTCACCATTCTCCTGCAGCCAGGGTTTTTTATTTTCCAATTTTCTCACATCTGTGGCCTGGCGATCATCCATAACAGGACTAATAGCCAAATTTGGTTATTTTAGCGACATGCTAGAACTTATGGTCTAAATCTGGTGATTTCAAAAAAAAAAAACTTTGAATTATGGCTACTTTGGGACATTTTTTCCTTCAAAAAATTCTCTTTGTATGAGTTGCAGACACCAACCCCCTCCCACTTTTTAATTATAACATCTTCTCAATTTTACTATACAATTAATGAATTGTTATAAAACAATAAACCATTAATCTT
>Ga0116227_10006038_pt1 | contig 24903 bp, 20 predicted proteins | sample S1TSphgellanicum_FD_89693 | JGI IMG/M metagenome (GOLD analysis project Ga0116227, IMG submission 89693) | Host-associated microbial communities from peat moss isolated from Minnesota, USA - S1T2_Fb - Sphagnum magellanicum MG | ecosystem: Host-associated > Plants > Peat moss > Unclassified... | reverse complement strand
GGGGGGGGGGGGTGGGGGGGGGGGGGGGGGGGTTGGGGGTGAAGGCAGCTTTCAACGTTCAGTCTTCTCAATTGTTCAACAAAATCCACTTTTGGGTTCAGATTCTTGAATAGAGAATAGAGAAAGATTCATACTGAATACTAGTAACTGTATTTCTGGGTGTTGCAAGAATGCAACCCAAAAAGTACCCATTCCCAATAACAACAAAATACCACCCCTAAATGGCTAGTGTAGGAGGGGGCGCATTCTTATGCCTACTCCTTCCAAGTGCAAGGGATTGCTCCCATTAATTACAAATAGGCATAAGATCCCTCTTCTCTTTTGGAATGGATATTGATGGATATATAACATGCCTGCTGAATGTACTAAGGAATTTCTTTGAGTGCTTTATGATCCATGGGAAGATGTACAAGATCAATATGATTATGGTATCATACATGTGCTAGGTGATGCTGGTTTCAAATCTCTTTTTCCCCTAGTGCCTGAAACCTTTCGGAGGCTTTTCAACAGTACAACTGGTTAGATTGTGAAAATTCCTTGACTGTACCTTACCCTAAGGTCAGTTTCATCATTAAATAATCCTCAAAATAGTGAAATAAAATTTTGTGAAAATATGAAGTTGTCATGTTGAAAATCATCATAATTATCATAGGTTACATTCTGAATAATTTCACTATTCATATCACAATATTATTGTAAATTATGGGAAATTTATAATTTCAAAATTTAATAACAAATTCATTTTTTGAAAAAATAAAATCATTTTGTGAACGTGGAAACTGACCCTAGGCTACAGTACTCAAAGATGTATCAGGTACGTATATCCACAAATCAAGGGTGGATTAACAATAATAGGTACATGCTTGCCAACTGAATATATGGGCGGTTCTTTCCCATGTATCTGCTGGATGTGATGGTAGATATCTGTCCGCTGAAAGGACTAACAACCATTCTTGGAAAGAACTGGCTCCCTCAAGTATTCAGCTCTGCCCCAGAAGCTACAGTTCTCAGATTAGGGTTTAGGCAAGGGTTAGAGTTTAAGGTTAGGTTTTACAAGTGATTAATAATTATTGTATTCTTCATCTTATGAATATGTAAATTATGAGGTTAAAATCCTAATTTTAATCAAACAAACGATTTCACATATTCAATAATTATGATATTGGGGAGATTTATGTGATAGATATTTTGTGGTAGAAAATTAGAGATTCTAAAGACCCTGCAGCTTCTTTGATTTCTTAGTTTTTTTAAAAGCAAAGAACTGGCCTGAACTGATCTTTAAGAAAAATGATATCTGCCCCACACTCATCCCAACTTGGTGGTCATGGGATACTCTCACTTCTTGAGTGGGTATAGGTTGCAGGGTTGCTATGAGGGACGTCCTGGTAAATCCCTCCCTAGCAAATTTTTTTTCACTCTTACCTCTTTTTACTTTTTTGCATTTCTGGTTCAAATTTACCTTGTGACCAGTGCTCTCTACATTGTCCTCAACATGTGCTGGCACACTACTCGGCATGGTCCCTGACAGCCAGGGTGAACAAGCACTACATTGGTACCTTCACCTTCTTGAGCAAGACCTCTTAGAGCTAATGATTATTTGAGGAACTGTTAAACTTGGACTTGGAGACCCTGATTTAGGGCAACTTTAGACAAGGGTCCATGGTCCAGGGACTAATGAATTCAAGCAACTTTATTGGTCAAAAGCTTTAAATTGGTCCCAAGGCCTTTAGATGAGCGTTCAAGACCAAAAAGTGGCAAATTGAGGCTAAACCTACATGGCACCTGCTTCAGAGGGAAAATCAAATTGGTTCAGACCAAAAAACAGTGCTAAAAGGAGAGCTCCTAATTTGGAGAACCAAGAATCAGGCTAGGGACCAAGGTATAGTCCAAATTGGTTCCTAGGTAATTGGACTCTGGACCCTGGTCTAAAGTGGGCATTAGTCTAGCCATGGGATATTTAGGGTTTGTATCATGTTGCCAGTGTAGGTGCTTGTTCACCCAAGGCGATCCTGATGTGCTGGCATGTTTCTCAGCATGATCCCGGACATGTCAGCATGCTGGATGGTGCTTTGTCACGCTCCCAACATGGTGGGCATTGGCATATATATGTGTGTGTGTGTGTGTGTGTGTGTGTGTGTGTGTTTGTTTTTTGGGCACCAATGTTGTGAGCACTTTGCCCAAACTTCTTGTCAGGCTGCCTGACACTTTTGAGCCTTGCCAGGAATTTCCCAACAGTGCTTGGTGCTCCGTGATGTAGCCCAACACTCCCAAACACTCCCAATGTTTCTTGGCACTCGCCGAAATTCCCTCAAAGCTTTTGGCATGCTCCCTGGTGCTTATCAGGGCTCTCGTAGTCTGAGCCACACTGGGATGTCCCAAAACCATAACTTACCATTCTGAGTCGACATTTTTATGGGGACGCTCCGATCTGGAGGTCCTTGGACACCTGGGCTCGTAACCCTAGTAGATGGTAGATGGCGAGGTTATTTAGTGGGTTAACTTAACGAGGAGACAATATTGAAATCCGGGAATATGTAGTGAACTGAATGTATAGCTCGAAATGATCATCTCCCTGGTGAGCATTGGAGACCCACTTTTGACTCCGTTCTAAAAACAATATTCACTAATACCATAGCCTACGGTCAGTTTCCACATTGACAAAATTAATAAATTTTTTTTTCAAAAACTGAATTCGTTTTTTAATTTTGGAGTTATATTTTTTTCCATTACCTACTATAATATTGTGATATGAGTAGTGAAATTATTCAGAATGTAACCTATGATAATTATGGTAATTTTTAACATGTCAACTTCATAATTTCACAAAATTTCATTTCACTATTTTGAGGATTATTTAATGACAAAACTGACTTTAGGGTAAGGTATTGGGAACAGCTTACAAAGGTATAGGCATATGCCATACAGGCAGGGGAGCAAAATATGCCTTTCTTCTATGCTTGAAATTTGTTGCTACAATCTTTGCCTCCTTCTGGGCCTGCAAATGGAATACTAACTTGTCTTCAGATGGTTTTTCATGGTCCAACCCCATTGATAATCTTCCTCACTTCCAGTGAAACAGTGAACAAATCAGCTGCAGCTGAGTTGACTTGACATTCATGGAACCTCCTTTCCAAGATGGCAAGTTTATTGTCCCCCTCATCCCTCTGCTTCTTCCCCCAATTGCACCCTTAAGTTCTAACCTGTGTTTGGTGGTTATCACGAGCCTTGGGTGAACCAGCACCCCTAATTGCAAATAGATGGGATTTTCCATTAGCTCCCAAAACTCCACGAATAACTTAAATTGCTCGTTGGTACCACGGTAAAAATCTCAAAATCTATTTAAATTATTTCTAAATATTACAAATTTCCCACCCCAAGAGAAAATCAGAGTCTCTGAGTTCAAATCTAACATTTTTTGGGCTTAATATGCCACTAAGAGGCCTTACTCAAAAATGTGAAGATACCAATGTTGGGCTTGTATATGATTTTAGAAATACAGGTTGTGTAAGTGTAATTAGGAAATTTATTTACACTTCGTGTTTGTGTAAGTGTAAAATTGTGTAAATTGATTTTGAATTGTGTAAAACCGGACAAGTGTAAGTGTATTTAATGATTTACACTTGCTTGCCATGTAAATATGTGTTAAACCATGTAAACTAAAATAAATGTCTGATTTTTTTTGAAAAAGTAAAATTATGTGAAAAAATTGCTTGCATGGGCAAAAAAAAAGTGCCATGCTAGAAGAAACTCAATAGTGTGTAGAGTGTGCAAATGAATGTCCAAAATCCAAAAGTAAAGTAAAGTTCTCCCAATCTTCTTGGCACTCCTCTATGTGGCACTCAATTGCTTCAAATAATTCAGAAGCAAGAAGATCTAAAAGTCTCTCTTCTAGCTCCTCAAACCTTTCCACATCTTGTAATCCCACACATGGGTCATTTGGCCAATTTTTAATGAGCAAAATTAAAGAATCTAGGTTCTTTGCACCAAGGTAACATCAACAAAGGCCCATGGGAATCCCTGCAATAGAAAGAACACATTCAATCTCTATCTATCTGACTACAAAGTATGCCCAATATTGTTCTTGCAAGAAAGGTAATTATTGGGAATTTCCCCTCATGCTTTGCCCACCACTGAAGAGGTGATTTGGCTTCCTGGAAGGCCACATCAAGGGTCCAAAAACAATTAAATTCACAATGAACATAAATTCACATGTAGTGTATGGAGAAATGTTAGTGGTCTACATTCTACATGTAGATAAAAAAAGAAATGAAATCACATGTCACATAAACACATGAAAGAAACAAGAAACATACTTGTTCAAAGCTCCTGCCCATTTCTGATACCCCAGCTCCAAATACAATGTTGGTGTTGTGCACAATCTCTTGCTAAACATTTGAAGTAACCAACTGTCCTTGCATCTTATGATACAACTCTTCTAAGGTTGGAAGGAAAAAGTGTGCATAGTATGTATGGGCAATCTCAATTGCTGATGCATGACCAACATAATCCCCTACCAAGCTAAGATGCTTAAAACTAAGATCTAGCATGAGAGCCAACATATTGTGTGACTTGGATGCATTATGGCAATTCATGAAACCCAAAAGAGGGTGTAGGACACATTTCACTTACTATTTCATGTTAGCCTCAAATTGTTTCACATTCATTTGCATGTCCAAATATGTGACAAGATCAACTTTGGCCTGCATGTCAAATTTCTCCTTCTCCAATCTCACATACAATTTGATTGTGCTAGCAAGTGCATTAAAAAGCAATTGATATCCATGACATTGGTTTACCACACAAGTTGTTACAATTGGAACAAGGGCTTCACAAATTGCTCCTACAATCGCCCATGTCATTGCACAAGGAGTCTTATTGGCCAATGATTTAGTTTGACAATTATAACACAACAATTGATTTTTGATAAATCAAACATTGTTGAAACATTGATACCTTTGATGCAAAGTGAATCTTCATAGGTGTTGTTAGCTTTCATTCATGTGAGCCACAATCCAAGCATACATGCTTCCATTCTTTGGAGCCTTTCCTTAGAATGCACAATGAACAACCGAAAGCCATGTGTTACTTTGAAAATGAAAAACTTCTAACAATTGAACAAAGATCACACAATATCAACTTTATCAACTTCTCTATTCATTATAAAAAAATTTCAAATACATGACTAAGTCTATGATTAGTATTCTAGTCAAAAAGGATAAAAATGATTAATAGCCTTAAAGTCATTACGAGCAATTTGTTTAGGGCAATAGTCATTTAAGACATGATGTGGCACATTTCATCTTATAATCATAAAAGACATATGTGAAGTCATTAGTGATAGGGTGAAATCACACTCAAAATAATCAAAGGCACCAAGGTAAAAGTCCTTTTCCAAGGACTACACATGACATGTGTCATTCATGTGTTGGTTTATAACTTAAAATTTTGTATTTCAGATACCCCATTTAGCACTACATTTTAAATATAAATACATTTTGACCACAAATTGATTTTATATCATGTATATTATGCATTCATGCCCTCTATTACATATATATAAACAATTTTTGTTAAAACCACACTTTCAAAATCCATAATTTTCAAGGTCAAAAGCACTTTTGAACCAAATGTGCTCAAATAGGTTATAAAAACAATTTTCATCACTTCAAATCATTTTGCCTTTCTAATCATCAATGTTAAAATCCTCTCCAATTTTCAAAAAAAATGATGCACATTTAGTAGAAAAAAAAAACGTTTGAAAAAAATAACGACTGTCCACTCTCGAAATCTAAGTGCTTTGAACATGCAAGTATATTTTTGATTTGTGTCAAGCTTTGAGCATGTAAACTTTGCAATTAATGGAAAATATTCCAAAAAAAATAATGACAATTCAAACTATTATGCTTCCCTTGTGATATTTCAAACATACAAAAATGTAATTTTAAGGAATGTCCACTCACCTAGGTGGTTTGTTTGATTATGATTTTACTCGATAGTTTAATCATTGTGTAATTTTTTTCTACTACTACAAATGGAACCCAAAAAACTTGGGCAAAATTAAAATTTTAAACTATAATATTAATTATCATAGATTTATTGTATATAATATATATAATAAAATATGTATTTTAATTTCATTCTTTTCCATCTTATCAATTGTTGACATGTGTCACCACCTAGTTTAAATGGCTAAGTAAGCCATCTAATCTACTTAAGTAAGCACTAACCTAAGTAGACTAAGTAGGTTAAGAAATATTTAATCAATATTCCATTGTTCACCACAATGAATGTCATTTGTGAAGTTTGATCCTTGGACCCAAAGGGGGCCCAAGGATGAAATTCAATTCCTTTATCATCAAGCCACCCCATTTGTTGTGTAAATAATCTAATGTTTATTTTATTTACATCATATTTCATTTAACAATAACACAAAACCTCAAATTTGATAATTCATATTTTATTAATAATTTGTCCAAATGAAAAAATTGAAATTTTATTCATAAATTTCCTTCAATAATGTACAAAAATATATAATTTTTTAAGAAAATATATAAATTCATTTCAAAAGAAAAATATTTGAATTTTTTCATTGAGTCACCTTTTAATGACCTTTTTTCCAAAAACAAAATTCAAAAACATGATTTGTAAATGGAAAAACCTTTATGGTTAATATAAAAATAAATAAAATATATACTTCATATTTTAAACATTCATTTGATTTAGGAATTTATATTATACAATTTTGCTTCCAATATATGTCATAATTTTATTAATAAAATTTTAATTTAAACATATGAATCCATATAATTTATCCACATAAAATATTTATACCGAGATCATAAATCAATTATATCTAATATATATAATTTTTTTTGTATATTAGTCCTATTAAGTATGATGTATAAATTTAATCAAAATATTTTAATTAAAATTTTAAAATACTAATTAATATCAGGATATATTAATTTTTTTTGAACTTATAAATTTTATTCATTTTACATATAGAATTTAATATTATTGCATAAATAATGTAATTATTTTACACATGTATAGTAAATTTATTTCTTTATATACATACATTATATATATATACTTAAATTTGTGATAAAAATTTAATTTAAAAATAAATTGCATATTTCCTAATTCTTACATTTCTATTTTATTCTTAAATTAAAATATTAAAAATATTTATAACATATCATATTTTTGTCGTTAAAATTTATTTAAAATATAATAATTACTTTATTCACATAAATTATTCTTGAATGGATCATATATCAAGTAAATTTTTTAAAATTGTAATCTAAAATTTTAGACTACCTATACATGTATAAACATTAATCAAAATTAATTCCTTACATGATGTAATTCTTTATGTTTATCTATTAATGATGAATAGTCATTTTTGAATCATTATAAACTAATTTTATGACCACGTTGTCTATGTACTAATAGATCATTTTATCCACATCATTTGCATTATCATTCTTTAGTTATGTTTGAAATGATTTTATCATTATCACATTTTCAAATGATATTTTGGATATTCACATTACTTTGTCATCAATCCATGGATGCCATATGGATGAAAACTTGCAATGAAAAAATGATGTCATCCTTCGTATTATCATGTCATCATTTACTAGTCAAATGCACCATTAATATATGACTATAATTTTTTACACATGATTTGAAATAATACCCAATGTTTATAATCAATGATATAGTTGTTTACGATTCTAGTCATTGATTTCTTGGTTGCAAAAGACAATATTTCGTTTAGTTGTTTAAAGCTTACTTGATTTTTTGGGCCAAGTAATGTAAACTTGTGAAGATGCTTATGCTGATTTAATACTCATTAGTGCCAAATTTGTTGCAACCTTCTCATTAGACGTTACATTGGGTAGCCTTATTCATTGCATGCCCAAAGCAAGACCCATCAAGTTTTAATGCTTCACATGTCACCACAAATCTTAAGGTTGTGATCATTGTCCTTAACTTTGTGCCCTCATTTTCAACAAAACACAAAATCTTGGAAGTAAGCTTGAACCTTTCAAGTAAAGTTGTCATTTGTTTTGCTAATCTAGCCCTTGTTGTGTCATTAACCTCAGAAAGACCCACACATACATGACGAGGCTCCCATTGTGATGTTAGAAAATTAATGACAAAGGCAAAAGTGTCACATGTTGCTTTATTCATCCACAAATCAAATTTTGCTATTGCAATTGGTGTGGCATCAAAGAATAGTGTCACATATTCCTTCAAACACTTTTCCACCATCATTGGAAAGATCTCTTCATTCATCATTTTTCAAGAAGGGAAGACAACTTTTGGATCTAGTTGTAATGCAAGGTGTTGCATCCAAAGATTTTTACAATTGTTTAGGAGAAGAAATCCCTTGGCTATAAGAAGCACCAAATCCTGTAAAAAGGTTTTTGAACACTCCTCATGTTTCTTGTAAGGAGTGGGACTGCCAAAGAACGAGGAAATTTGCCATAAGGCCACATGTAGACAATTTTTAAAAAGTTGAACCTCCCCATCATTGCCAACTTGTGAATTTGAGATCCTTCACAACAAGCAATGTCAACAATATTTGCTTGAAGAATTCCCCAATGTTTTGCCTCCACATGTCACTTTAGGATGGCAATCCCAAAACTTTTGTTGTATGCACAAATGCCTTTCTTTCTTTTTCTTTTTTTGAAATTGGGATTGAAGAACTTAATCAAAGTAACAAAAGGTAAATCTCATCCACTACATAACATTACAATTTGGTTCATCCCTAGGATTGTTGACAACAAAAAAAGCCAAGGAGATGATTTTCAATCAAAACTAGCCCAACACTTAGCTTGTTTACACAATGTTGACAATGTTTTTATTAATTGAAATGCTTGATTATTAAAGGGAGCAGTGTTCATGTTAACACATGTGGATGATGAAGATTGAATCTCACATGGAGGACCAACTATAGGGGTAAAAACATGGTGAAGTATACAAAAAAGTGAGTGCATCTAGATTTATCCTCTATCATGCATATAAAACCAAACAAGTAGCATAAAAATGGCTAGAAATATAATTATAAATAATCCCACAGTTCTATTATTACTATATGAATTCACTTCTAAAAACAATAGGACCAAACAAATTTAAAAAGTGGACCAAAATTATCCCCATTTGCTAGGTGGTAAATTTGTAAATGGGGATACTTTTAGTTTACTTTTAAAACTTAATTGCTCTATTACTTTTGGGGACATAGATATCATTATAATTTTGAGGGGTGGCCATAATAGAAAATAAAAAATCTATCTATTAAAATCTACTTGCCACATACTTTACAAAAGCCCACATTGCAAAAAGTAAATGAAAAGTTGATTGCAAAATCTACTTATATTTAAAGAAATCTACTTTTAATTTACTTTTACAATGTGGAGTTTGAAAGTTATTGCACAATAGTGAAGAACTATCTTGTTTTTTATCATTCAAATAAAAATATTCCACATACAAATGGTTTGTGATCGATTTTGTTGTTATTTTCTTTTTATTTGTCAAGTAGGCTACTAAGGATATTTAGTTGTCCACTTTACTATGCTTATGCCCATAAGCAAAGGTGAAAAAAATCATTTGCATTTAGAGGAACATGAGAAAATTCATCATTTCCTAAAGGCCCTAAAACATCTTCACTAGCCATGATCACTAAACCTTGTTGCTACTACTACTCTTATAGCCTGTAGTTGCTAGCTATTAAATGTTGTTAGTAGTTAATGGTGGTTGTTAATAATTACTAATTATGGCTAGTTGCTACTAATTGTTGTAACTAGTGCTAGTTATTTGTTGTTGCTAATTGTTGCTATTAGTGTTGGTTGTTGCTATTGGTGTTTGTCATTGCTATTGTTGTTTATTCAAAACAAAGAAAACCAAAACAACAACATTGTGTTGCTCGTTGTTTTTCCTTGTGCAGCACAACAATGCAAGGGGGAGCATAAGAGCACGAGGGGAACATGAACACACCATAGTAGGGCACAAAGGACCAACAAACAACCCAAACAACACCAAGACCATGAAGTGGGGGGGAAGGAGGGGAGGGGGTAGCTCATTTGAAAGGTGATGAAAATGGAAATAGGTGTAGTTAGGCTAATAGGAACCAAAAGCAATCATAACCATTGTTTAATTATGTGATTTTTACACAATTTTTTAAAAAAAGAATTTAAATTTAAAAAAATTAAAATTTTTGCACATTATTAAATTTAAATATCTTATTTTATAAATGTCCAAAATATGAAATTATTTCATTAACATTTGGACCTTCAAAAATAGTGTAAAATAACTTATAACCACTACTTTTAAATAGTAAAAAGACTTGTAAATGGACTTGGAAAACTTTGAAAATGACATATTTTTGACAAATTTTTAATACAAACCTTAACAAAATAGGTTAAAAAAATTTTAAAAGATTTTTAAAGACTTTTTTGAAAAACAATTTCAAGAATTTTCCTAGAATTTTCCCCCAAAAAAATCACCTAAATGGGGCGCCATTAGCTTTTATTAGCATGTTTGCACCCAAACCATGGTGATGGCAGGGGCAACATTCATGCTTCTCATCATTCTTCTTTGTGTAGCATAGAAGTGTGAAGGGGAGTAAGGATGCACCATAGTAGGGTGTGAAGAACCAACACATAACCTAAACAACACCAAGATCACAAATAATGGTGAAAAGGTTGTTCACCAAAAAGGGATGAAGACGAAGACCATTTTGATGGTGTGGGGGTAGCATTCTTCATTGCTCCCCATTGCTTCTCCTTGCATAACACAATAATGCAAGGGGGAACATAGACACATCATAGTAAACTATGAAAAATTAGCAAACAACACAAAGTTCACAAAGTAAGGGTAAGGGGGTTGTTCATTTGAAAGGGACAAAGATCAAAACCATAACAATGATGAAAGGGGTGGCATTCCTCATTGTTCTTCACCACTCTTCCCTACATAGCACATCAATGCAAGGGGAGCACAAATGCACCATAGTTGGGCATGAAAATCCAACAAACAACCCAAACAACACCAAGACCACAAAGCAAAGGAAGTGGGCGTTACTCACTTGAAATTGACAAAAATGAAGACCACGACAATGATGGGGGGTGACATTCTTCACAACTATTCACCATTCCTCCTTGCATAACACAGTAGTGTGAAGGGGAGCATGGACATAACACAATAAGGCACAAAGGACCAATAAACAAACAACAAACCACACAACACTAAAAACATGCTACGGAAGGGGGTTGTTCACTTGAAAGGGATGAGACCTCAACGATGACAAGTGTCGCAACCCTAGCCTTGGGCTTGCGATCAAGGCAAAGAAGTCGTAAGGGTGCGGGCCAAGAAGAAGCCCAGGAGTCACATCACATGCTCCTGGGAGTGTAAGAAAGTGTGAGGGAGTATGAGGGAGTGAACCCTCACACTCCCAAGGCAATTCCCACTTTGGGAGATGGAGTTCTGATGGACCCCCGAAACTTCAGAGAACGATTTTAGGGGTCAAAACTCAATGGCTTATAACGTTTTTTATATCATTGGAAAGCTCTTGGAACATAGATATCTAAAATGGGCTCTCATTGTTCATTTGGATATCTAAAACACAAGTTATGGCCAAAAGAAGGGCCAAGAGTAAAACTGTCAGTTTGACTTTCGACTAGAAAAAGTCAAGAATTGACCTGATTTACTTAGGTGCAGAGGGTGCGCAGCATACCATTGGAAAGCTCTCAACGAGAGCTACAACTTTGCTTGGAACTGCATCACGATTCGAGGTCTGCTCACAAAGTTATGGGGTTTCAAAGTCACGGGAGTCCCAACTGGCGCGATTTCGGGACTCCCACTCGGGAGTTCCGGGAGAAAAAAAGCCATTTGGATGTAGGTTCTATGTCTAGCCACAGAATATACTATAAGGGGGAAGGTGGTGGCTTCCCCCAAGTCTAGGCCGTGGTGAGTCTAGAATGTCCGTGTTGCTCATGGCTTGTCCTAGTACCAAAGGTGCTCCAACTGTGCACTAACCACTTTGTATGGGTTATGTGCAGGCCTGTGTGAGTGAGTGAAGCTTGTCAACTTTTCTTAGTCCCCTCCCGGAGCTCTAACATGCCCCTCTACCCCTCAAAGTGTTGTGAGCTAGGGAGTGTGCCCCTACTCCTTCCTCTTCCGCTGTTTTCTATTTAGACTCACATTTGAGTCCGTCAAGGAGTTGGGAGTGCATCACAAGGGGTGGCATTTTTCAATATTCCTCACCATTCCTCCCTGCATAGCACATTAGTGCAAGGGGGAGCACAAATGCAACACATGAAGGTGTAAAGGACTAACAAGTAAACAACACTAAAAGCATAATGGGGGAGGATGGTTGTTCGTTTGAAGGGGACAAAGACCATGGTGATGGCAAGGTGGGGTGGCGGGGTGTCATGCTCCTCCCTACACAACATAGCAGCATGAGGGGGAACATGGATGTAACATAGGAGGGCACAAAGGAGTAGCAAACCAAACAAAACCAAAAACATAACATTGTGGGGGGTGGCGGGGTTGTTCATGAAGACCCACGATGATGGCCAAAAGTAGCACTTCTCATTATTCCTCATTGTGCCACACAAATGAAAAAGGGAATTCCCAAAACACAAAACACCCAAGAAAAATCCTAATTTTTTAACCTTAAAAGATCTTTAACATTAAAAACTAAAAACCTTTTAACCTAAAAAATTTACATAACTTTCCATGCCCCCAAACATTCTACATGGGGCATGTAAATGTAAAAAAATATACATGTACATTATTGTCATGTAAATGTAAAAGAAATTAAAAAACTTATATGACAAATAATGTAAGTGTAAATAAAATGTGTGTGTAAGTATAAATGATTTACATTTACATGGTGTGGGACATGCCTAGTTGCACTTGCACACCCAACATTGGAAGATACAAGCTTGCGTGTTGATTCACCTTGGCCACAATGACCTCCCCTCCCTCTTTTTACCTAACTAGTTTTCAGTTTAGTTTTCACTATGAGGAACAATGGGTACCAAGGTTTGTGATAATTAAATTGATAACACACTTCTTGGTTCTCATTTGGATGAGAACTAGGTCTTAAAAATTGGGTTCATTTTTAAAAAATAAAAAATATACAAATAGGATTGATTCTTTCAAAAAACCTTGATCCAATTCTCAGGGTTAGTGTAGGATTACAGTAGCTAGGGTTTAATGTTGTATGTTTTTCTATTTCTATTTCTCTTGGTAGCATTCAACATATTTATCTTGTCGCAACCCTAGCTTTGGGCTGGCGACCAAGGCAAAGGGGTTACAAGGTTGCGGGCCAAGAGGAAGGAAGCCCGGGATTCAAGGCAAAGGCATTGCAAGGGTGCGGGCCAATAAGAAGTCCGAGAGTCACATCACAAACTCCCGGGAGTGTTAAAAAGTGTGAGGGAGTATGACGGAATGAACCCTCACACTCCCAAGGCAACTCCCACTTTGGGAGATGGAGTCCCAGTGGACTCCCAAAACTTCAGAGAGCGATTGCAGGGGTCAAACCTCATTGTCTGTGGCGTTCTTTATATCATTGGAAAGCTCTTGAAACTTAGATGTCTAAAATGGGCTCGCATTGCTCATTCAGACATCTGAAACACAAGTTATAGCCAAAAGAAGGGTCGGGAGTCAAACTGCCAATTTGACTCCCGACCACAAAAAGTCAGGAATCGACCCAATTTACTTAACTCCAGGGGGCGTGCCACATATCATTGGAAAGCTCTCGACGAGAGCTACAACTTTGCTTTAGACCGCACCTCAATCGGAGGCCTGCTTGCAAAGTTATGGGGCTCCAAAGTTGTGGAAGTCCCAACTGGCGGGATTTCGGGACTCCTAGTCGGGAGTCCCGGGAAAAATAGCCATTTGGATGTAGCCTCCGTGGAGAGCTGCAAAGTACACTATAAAGGGGAAGGTGGTGGCTTCCCCCAAGTCCGGGCCGTGGTGAGTCTTGTGTGTCCGTGCTGCCCGTGGTTTGTCCTAGCACCAAGGGTGCTCCAACTTTGCACTAAGCACTTTATGTGGGTTGTGTGTAGGCCCGTGTGAGTGAGTGAAGCTTGTCAACTCTTCCTAGTCCCATCCCGGAGTTCCAACACGCCCCTTTACCCTTCAAAGTGTTGTGAGCTAGGGAACGTGCTCCAACTCCTCCTTCTTCCGCTGTTTTCTACTTGGGCTCACATTTGAGTCCTTTAAGGAGTTGGGAGTGAGTCATATCTTTTCTTGCCTCCCCGATGCAATAATGGTACATCCACAATAAAATAAACCAAACCCAACTCCTTTGTTTTTTAAAAAAAGGTAAGGACTTGAAATTGGAAATTGAGATGGCATGCAACCATTGCACCAAATTTATGGTTTAATCACGTATTTAATTTGTACAATATATTTTTATAATAAAATTAATTTAATTATTTTTTTACAACTTATCTTTATATTTATCCAAGAGTTATTAGAAAGAAAATTACAAATTACAAATTATATAATTTATTTATATATCAATTCCAATGATGATCCAAAACCATGTAAAGTCTAAAAATTATTCAAACTATATGAATATGAAAATTTTCCAAACAAATCTAGATTAATTTTGATAATTATTATGTGACTTACTTAGGACTTCAAGATTGGTTACAAATGTTTAATTAGTCCTTTTTCACCCTCAAATATTGATATAATTGACTCATATTTTTATATGTCATTTTTAAATGTATATTACATCGCATTATGTAGACTACATGAAAAACATTCAATCCTAAGTGAAATTAAAAACTGATAAGTGTGTTATTCAAGAGTGCTACATTTGCAATGACTCACTATATTGCAAACTTACCTATAAAGGTTATTTTTTTATTTACTCAAGTGCTTTAACTCTCACCTCTTGTGCTCCTATATTTTATTTTGTGTTTCAGTTTGTAAAGTTTATGGTTTGTGTCTAAGTTTTTTTTGCTTTGTGTGTTTCATGCAAGTTATTATGAGGTTCAAGCTAGAAGGTTTTTTGTGTGAATTTGGTGCAATGTATTGTTTGTTATGATAATATAATCTTAATTCTAAATCTAAAATCTAAAGTAAAAAAAGGATATAAACATTATATTATTGCAAAAATATTTGACAAGGAAATTAATTATCCCTTGTAAGGACATGTGTTTAGAGGCAACCAATAAAGAAAAGGTCAAATGTATTTGAAAATTTAATTTCTAATTTTTTTCTTGCAAAAGTTCTTTTCAAGAAAGATGATGTGTGCAACAAAAGGACTTTGTGCAAGATATTGGCCTTTTGATTGTCTAAAATCATTTGCCTATGTAGTTTGTGAAAAATGTGTGGTTCAAATGTTTGATTATGCATTTGTGTCCAAGGATTCTCTTTCCTTCTAAGAATTAATTTCCATAAGAGATTCTACTTAAGTTGGTGGAAAAAGTGAAATTGTCAAATTTTTTTACCAACATTGGCAAAATGTTTTTGGTAACTATAAGGTTTGATTTATGAACCTCAAAAGAGGGTTGTGATATTTTCCCACTTGTAATTAATTTTTGTAACCTAATTACCAACCAAAGCTATTACCATTAGACTTTTTGAAACTACATGTCTTGTAATATCTAGCCAAAAATTTAGTTTAGTTGTTGGAACAACATGATTTGAAGAAGAAAATCATTACCTAACATGTGAAAGATGAAGGATATAACCTAAATATTATGATTGTTACATTATTAAAGTTGTAAATTGTGAGATATTAGATTTGGAGGAAAGTTTTTATAATAGTTGTTTTGACCATGTAAATTTTAAAGCATGTACATATGCAACAATGGACGAAAGAATTTGCAAATGTTTGAAATATGTGTCTATCAAGTTTACATAAAGGGAATTGTAAACGTTTATAACCTAGCCCAAGAAATTTGGAAAACTTAGTAAATAAGAGTTGATTATAGTCTTGATTTAAATTTTTTTGATACACCAATGAAAATGAGATAATTTTCAATTTCAAAGTTTAGAAAAACTTTGTATTTTCATTTTGGTTTTGTTTTTTTGTAAGAAATAGTATTGTTTAAGATATTCATTTTGCTTTTGCAAATTTATTAACAAAATCATCATGTTTCAATGAACTTTGTAGTTTTGGGAGGTTATTGTTTTGTGTTATAGCAAATGGAATGTTGTGAGGATGATTATTCAAGTACCACCTCTTTTGGCATGGCACATTTTTTTGAATTATTGTTAATTTTTTTTCCTTTGTTGTATTTAATATGTTTTGAACCCATATTGGGGATGCCATTGGTTGTCAAGTGATGCATTACATTTTTTCATACACATAAGTTTGAAATTGGATGAAAAAATAAAAATTTGCAGCTTCCTTTTTTAATCTAATTACAAAGGATTCCATTGTTTTTTAAAAATTTATTTGTTTAATTTGTTTGGCTTCTAACATTTAAAAAAAAGATTTGTGGTAATTTGGATTTTTTCTTTTCTTTTTGAAAAAATATCAAGAAAAAATGGTTCACTATATGTTCTTTTGAATTTTGATCAAATATTAAAAAAAATTCATTTAATATTTTCATTTATTGGTCATGAACAAGGTGTGGCCATTGCAATTTGCTAAAGAATACGATAGAAAGTCCTTATATCCTATGCTTTGAAAATGTCATCATCATTTGCACCTTTTAGTTGAATTTGAAAATAGCATTTTTGACCAATAAGTTGATGAAGATTGTTGTTTGTATATATTCTTGAAATGACAATTCACACAAGTGAGCAAACAAGGGAGTTAATCAATAAAGAGTTCTTCATTTTCAAATGGTATTAAGTGAATGTGAAAGATATCAAATGTCCTTTCGAATGGTGGATGAAATAGGAGACCATGTTGCTCATTGTTGGATTTCTTGCTTGTCAAATTTTAGGAATTGTTGGGTCACAAATTGAAAATAAATTGAAATATTTACTATTTAAAAAAGATGTCATTTGCAATTTGACAACTTTAAAAAGTTGATTTTTCTAAAAAAATTGACCCAAGGACCTTGGGGTTGCTTGTAAATCCTTTTCTACTTTAATAGAGCCAATTGAAACTAATCTGTATTTAAAAAAATTGGAAGAATTTGAAGGAGCTTTGAAAAGTGATGAAGTTGTGGAAATATAAATTTTGGATAGAAAATATGATGCAAACTTTTTCATCTAAATTTAATTTATTTTTACTTCTTAAGTATTTCATAACTTGAGGTGCAATTAAAAATATATATATTGATGAAAATTTGATATCTAGGTTGCAAGAATTAAAATATCAAAATGGATTATTATTACATTTGAAAGATTTGACATCTTTGGGAATTAGTTGATTAAAATAAAAATAAAAGATCCTAATAGCTTAGCCACTTTTCCCTAGCCCAAAAAAATGTTTCTAAAATTATTTAGTCGATCATCACAAACCTATGTAAAAACCTACAATTCTAAAAACACAAATTGAGATTCACTACCCAACATTAATTATTAGGGTTGGGCAAGTATTTTATTTTTAAAGGGTTAGCTCAATTTTATTTATATTTGGCAAATACAACAATAGTTGGGTCCTAACTCCTCCTAAGTTGAACTTTTTAGGATTAAATATTAATTTGGCATAACTACCTTGAATATTGGTGTAACACTCATTAGAAATAATAGTTGTGATTTTTCATGTTTGATATAATCCAATATCAATATTGGTAATTTTATTTCATGATGACATTTTACTTTTACCTTCATTTAGATGATATATTGCATTAGAATATTTTTCTATAGTTTTTGAAAGAAGAAAAATGATTAAAACTATATTAATAAATTTTATGAAAGTCAACGAACTTGATGAGCTTCAATCTTGATTTTCAAATTGTACTTAACATAATTCAATATTGAAAGTCATTGATACAAATAACACTGGTGTTAGGGGTGATTGAAAGTTATGTAACTAATTTATAATGTGATGTGATGATATTTAGTGCTCAAATATCCTATGAGTATTATATAACAATTTATATTTGTTTGGTTAGTTTTGTGATACATAGACCAACAATAATTAACATACCCACCCAACATCATTTATAACTTATGGGAAAATTTGATGAACATGTGAATTATTCTTAGAACTTGTTTACTGTTAGAAGAAGGAATGTTACATTCATGATTAAATGCATTCTTCAGATGTGGGGCACTTTATGCCTCTTCTAGATGCCCCATAGTTTATGTAAGGTATGTTGACACCTAGAAGGATAGTCACCTCATGATTTAGCCATCCATCATGGTCTTGTGGTCTTCAAATGCTTTAGGTAAATTATCTTATGTTTTGCATTAGGTTAACATGACGGATGAAAACATTACCAAAATGTGTAGCTATCATCACAAATTTACCAAGCTTCATAAGTTCATACAAATTTCATGCGAAATTTGATTTTCATAGTTTTGTATATGAATCACACAAATTTCGTGCTATTGTTTATACAAATGAAATTTGTACATATTAAATATTTTAAATATTTGAACAGATAAAACATTTTTTTTGAATGACATATATGAATGTTCATGTTTAATACATAAAATCGCATAGTTTTATTCAAAATTACATCATGATAATTACATGGATTTAGTTAAAATGTAAATCGTATATATTTTACATCAAGACAACATAAGTAAGAAAAAAAATCATTTATATAAAAATAATGTATATATTTTTTGTATCATTATTACACATTGAAATCGACAAATTTTGCAATAACATATTTTTTATGATTTTCACACAGATTTTATTGAAATTTGTAATATTGCAAGTTTGTGATGATACCTCACCTAGGCACCATAATTTCGAAGAAAAAGTGATTTCCCTTAGCATAATGATATATATATATATGATTGTATATTGTTATCCATGTTAATTAGTTGTGGGGACTTGGAAAGCTCCACTTTTTTTTTGGTGATGGGCTTTTTGATTGGCCCACCATAAAGAGAAAAAGTGAAGGTTTAAATAATCCAATAACAAATATGTTATAATCTCCTCCTTTGGATTCCTTCATGAATAAGTTACAAGAGTAAAACTTAGGGCAAAGGATATGGGATAAAGTGAACAACTATTGCAATTGCTCTATGTTTTGGAGCTTGCAAGGGACACCTTTGCCTAGACATCCTTGAAGTTGCTTTGAGTAGTTGAGTCAAACTCCTTTTCATAACTCACACTCACACCACCACACCACCCAAAACCTCCCCTAAAGGAAAAACTCACATCCCACATCCATCTCTTTACCCCACCAAAACTGTTTCCCTTGGGTGCTTGCTGGCTCACTCATTGAGTGCCAAAAAATCTATCCCTCCCTCTTTTCTTTACCACTTTGCACCTTGAGTAATGGCAGGGGCTGGGAGTATGAGTGTGTATTGGGAAGTGAAACAGTGGGTAGCCTTGCTCTTGACTAAGAGAGTAGTAGTCTGGACTCTGGAGTCTCATTCTCTGTGGGCTTCAAAGAAACAAGTGGGAGCACATTTGAGACCGTAAAGGAAATAAATCGAAACACACCATGACATGACATTGAAGTGGAGGTGTGATTAGTAACTACAAGATAGAATGCCATCCAGAGCAGACAGTTTGTTGGGCTGTTGCCTGGGTAGTTGTTCTTGGAGCTTTTACAGGAATGATCTTCCAATGCTGCTGGCTTTTTTTTAAACATATGTATGTACTATGTCCGATGAATTCTGAAATCTCAAATCAAAGCAAAATAATAAGAAAAAAAAAAGTGGTCCATACAGTCCCCTGCAAAAACAAGGTGTGTTATAGGCTATGGCCCTGCCATTAATTTAATATCAACAATTGATATTTATGATAAATTGGTCTTAGCTAAGGGAAAAATAAATAAATGAAAAAAAATGGTACACCATGTTGTAAAAGAAAAAAAATCATGATTTTTTTTTTTTTCAGTTTTTTACATCACATTAGTTATGAGGAACCCAAAAGGGATCTCACATTAAATGATGACATGATCTAGGAATTTATTTAAGCATTTAAAAATTTGTTACCAATCCAAAACCAATAGGGAAGTGTCACAACATGATTTTTGATTTTTTTGCAAATCTAATGACTTTGTTCTAGTCATTTTTTATTAAAAAAAAGTTGATCAGATATTCTTTCCATATTTATTTTTCATATTTGTGCAAACTTTCAAACCAAAAAAAAAAAGCTTGGTCATGGTATGTGTATTTGAATGTTTTCAATCACACTGTCACATTTTGAAAGAATTACATAAATTTTTGTGTGATGGGTGGCATAATCATTTTCGAAGAAAATATTTTTATATTTAGTTTTGTGATTATGGATTGGTGACAAAGTCAGTTGGGCTGCGTGCACATTTGAGGAGGTGACAAAGAAAGCAAAATGTCAAATTTTTACAACCAAATTAGGATGAATCATCTCCTCTAATTGATAGGGGGCAAAATCCCTTGAAGCTACTATACTCTATAATGATTCTAACACAATATCCCTGCCTTACAAGGCAGGGCCAATGAAGAGCAGAGAGGGGCCGGTGTTTCCCCACCACACTTCTACAGCTTCCGTCTTACTTCCATGGGGCAACTGCACGCGTCTTCTAAGTGTAAGGTAAAGACCTAGGGTGGGGGCATTCCCAAAATAAGGGGCCTAGGATGAGGTGATAGTAAAGTCCAGCCTTGCATTTTGGGAATACCCCTGGGCTTTACTTATTGTAAAGAATGAGGCAAAATTTATCATGAACCAAACCTCCATAGATCACAAGGCCTAGGAATGGGAGGGTTCTTATGCCTATCCCTCAATAGTGGGAGGGTTTTTACACCTACAAGTAGGCATAATTTCCTTCCCATCCTTGAGGAGTAGATATAATATCCCTCCCAATTTCTAGGAGAGAAATTCATGGATATAAGGTGCCCTCCACATACACTACAAATTTTCTCCAAATGCTTTACTAACATTTTATCTACAATGAATTTCCCCAAGTATAGGTGAAGCACCCTAAATTGTTTATTAGGATCTCACTTTTTCATTCAGCCCAATTGTCAGCCAAATGTTAGTGAATTGTACAAATGAAACGATCTAAATTCTTTATTAGGATCTCACTTTTTCAAATGACCCAATTATGACCCAAATGTTAGTGAATTGCACAATCAGCAGTTCACTTCACATTCGGTATTGGAATCTCACTTTTTCAATGGCCCAATTTTCACCCAAATGTTACGGAATTGCACAATAAAAGTTCACTTCACATTCCAAACAGGATTTCTTTTTTTTCAATAACCCAATTTTTATTTTATCATGGATGGCAAAGTGAATCTGTTTACTTGATCCAAAAGCACTGGCAGAAAATTTCTTGTGTATCTAAAGGGCATGTTACCAAGAGGAATTTTTCTGCTACCAAGGGCAAGTCACTTTGAAAAGCTGAATGCCTGCTCCTGCAGGCATTTCATTTGTTCCCGTGATACCCAGTGGGTATGCGGGACTTTCCAGAAATAAGCATCTCTCGGGTTGTGGGCACTTCTCTTGGGGACAGCCCGCTCCCCAAGCATTACCCTATTCTTTTGTTGCAATCCCAAGATCTTTCCTGTTCATTGCTTAAGGATTTGTAGCAATCCAGTGGCCTCAATCTGCTGAAAATTGCTTGGTAGAGAAGACGGGAGGGAGATGGATTCTAAAGGCTGGATGCATGGTAGTTGTTATAGGTGCTCAGGATCAATGGCACAAAGATGGCCATGTCAAGGTTGAGACTTAAACTCTACTGATGACACACACAGTGCCTTGAAATGCTGTGAGCTTCAATCCCACCGCAATTTTCTTGTAATGAAAAAATCCCTCTAGAAATTTGCTTTCTTGAGCATTGAGCTAAAAAATTTACATACACACGTGTTTGGAACTCCAAACAGCAGCTCCAAAATTGCAGACACGTTGCAATGCCAGCCCAATATTCTCCTGCGATGTAAATTTGTAAACTGTGCAACGAAAGACTTTAAGTAGTTTAGCATCAAATCAATAGGTCTGGAGCCTTTCAAATGCTGTTGGACTAATCCCCTTTTAGCTGTTGCCCTGTCTTGCATGTAGTTGACTCTTGCAGTGATGAAAGCTTTGAACAATTGGGCTCGGCGAGAAAGCTCGAGTAAGAAGGAAGATGGGCTCAGTTCTCTCTTAAAGGTTCATAAGGGATATGAATCACAAATTTGTTTTTGGGTCCTAGATTTCCTGTTCATTGAACTTCTTTCTCCAGTCTCACTTCTTCTAAGTCTTTCTCGTCTCCTAGCTTCCTGCAAAAATCTTCATTCTTTCTTCTATTTCTTCAGTGTTTTGTTGGAGCGGCGAGTTCCGTAAAGCTGGAAGGACTGGACATCATGGGCCTGGTGTTTGGCTCCTGATCATTAACTACTACCGACTCTCCTCAAGTCAAAGACGTTGCTGCGAGTACACTCTTGTGACACTCCTTACCCCAAATGCAAACCCCTCCAAAAAAAAAAAGCCAGAAAAAAAACCAAACGCGCAAAGGCTTCTCGGGGTCAAACGATATCTCGAGAACGTCCTCGTCGTCAGCTTCAATGAGGCTGAATCCATTCTGCAAGGTCGAATTATTTCCGTGACCCATAAATTCTGGTAGCTCATTCAGTCGGAGAGTTCTTCAGTGCAAGCCCAGACTTCTTAAATCGCACTGCACGTTAGAGTTAGAATTAAAATCTCTCTGAAAAGTTCTATATCGTTTCCAGAAGATGATCTCTAGAGATTCACTAGATTCATTCGTCTTCTTATGAGCATTTTTGTGACCGAGTGTCGGACTATTTAAGACAACCTTAATCCTCTAGAAATTTCCTCGGGCAGAACTTTCTGACAGATTTGACCTGCACAGAGTCTAAGATCAGCTCTTCACACGAGAGTTTAAAGTGTACTTACTAGCTGCTATACACGAATTGTGTTGTATTGTATTGTATTACACTGTTTGTTTGTTTGTTTGTATTTCAGGACTTCTTCAATAGTCCAAGACCTGAGGAACTGAATACTCAATGAGCACATAATGAGCTTTGATTCTAGAGCCTCTAGAATTTTCCTAATATGCGTACACTAAGGTCCATTTGAATTACTATACCCAGCTCTTCAAGAATCCTTTGATGTTGAATCTTGCACACTGCCATTTGCCCATCTTATTATTATATTGACAAATTCCATTTTCTTTGTGAAGGAACAATTGATGTCATTCTTGACATGCTTTTCTTTTCTTTTTCTTGGTTTTGCTTGGAGCTTTTTTCTTTTCTTTTTTTGGGGTTTGATTCAGAGAAATGTTGCAGCTGCTCAGAGTTTGTGTTGGATTACTTTAAATCAAGGTACACTTAGGAGTTGATGGCCATCAAATCAAGGTATGTCCATTGTACCCCATACTTATCTCAATTGATCTCTTACACTCAGGCTTTCATTTAGATCAGGAACCTGTACCAAAATTCATGCCATATTTATAACCCTGGTCCAGGCTTATGACTACTTTCATATAGTACCTATTAGTTTTCTAATATGGAGTCAAGAGTCAAAGACCTAACTACGTCTATTGTTGTGCCTCTCTTTTGATGACATTGGGTTCCCAAGTTGGTGGTACCAAGTTGGACTTGATTGGCTATTTTTTGAGGGAAGGGACAAGAATGGCCCCATCAAATGTTGTGCACCTTTTCCCCCAAAGATAGCTTGCTAGCTAGCTAGCCCTTTCATTGCTGAACAATGTATTGCACCCAATGTGTTGAACGTCCTTTCAAAAAAGACTTGCATCCCATAAATCCCAACAATTGAATTGGGCATTGCTAACATCTTGGCAGCTGGATTTACTGAATTTGTCAGCTGCACTGCTGAACCAATTGGCAATTATTTTTTCCAGAGAACAATGAGTTGGGTCACTCACATCTTCTAAGATGTTATTTTCCATTTTTCCAGATTAACATTTACGTATAATCTAGATCTATCTCATTAATTCACCCAAATGTCAGTGAAGGAGTTCACATCTCCTAATGATGTTCCCATTCACGTTCCCTTCAAATATTTAAAACAGCAGCAGAGGTTCAGTTCCACCCGCCACTTGAATTCACAGATGGCCTGGAGGGACTCTTCTCAAACTGCGGCGACAAAAATATAATCCAGGGCGACAGAGTACATTGGACTTTTTGGGAAAAAGAAATGCATTCATGTCGCCATATTTTGAGGAAAGCAAGTCTGATTTCGCCATATTTAGACAATGGGTTTCAGCAGGTCGCCAAGCTATAAGATTTTTCTTAAAGTTTCCTACTTTTATGTAGCCAAATTTGGCTAGTTCTTTTTGTAGATAATGGCCAGTGTGGCTACATCACAAAATTGGGGGTGGGAACCTTGCTCATGACACATGTATGACACAGGTAAATTATGTGGTCTCATCCAGTTTAAAGGGAAAAAAAAAGTAATATTTAATTATGTGACTCCATCCATTTCAAAGTAAAATGCAGGTACTATCTATTTAATTAATGATATGGTTTCATGGGTTTGTAAAGTAAAGTAAATATAATAGACATTACTGTATTAAAATATGTGGTCACTGCCAAAATAGTCTACCTAGTGCAGTACGAATTTAAACCATATTCTATTGTATTGAGAAATGGTGGGGGGGGCCGGGGGCGGGGGTGCAGTGTAGTAGGTAAAGTAGCAGCAGTTTTTATGTTTGTTGCGAGTGAATGGTTTCCTGCAACATTCTGGTTCAGATGGGTGCACCTGGGTGTCCAAGCTTCTGGGTGGTCAGATGTGAGCAACCCCTCCCTCACTCCCCCCCCCCCCCCCAACCCCACCCACCGGGCCCCCAGGCCGGCGGGCCCGCTCATCCCCCCCCACCTTCCCACCAGCCTTCTGTATCCCCC
>Ga0116227_10006037_pt1 | contig 24908 bp, 10 predicted proteins | sample S1TSphgellanicum_FD_89693 | JGI IMG/M metagenome (GOLD analysis project Ga0116227, IMG submission 89693) | Host-associated microbial communities from peat moss isolated from Minnesota, USA - S1T2_Fb - Sphagnum magellanicum MG | ecosystem: Host-associated > Plants > Peat moss > Unclassified... | reverse complement strand
GCTCATGTTCTTGACCCAAACAATGCATTCAATTGGACAATTTGTGGAAAGGTCAAAAGGGTGTTGAAAGATTATGGAGGAGCCTTGGAAGACCTTGACAAAGCTCATGTTTTTGACCCAAACAATGCATTCACTTTGACAACTCGTGGAGATGTCAAAAGGCTGTTGAAAGACTATGAAGGAGCCTTGGAAGACTTTGACAAAGCTCATGTTCTTGACCCAAATAATGCATTCATTTTGACACTTCGTGGAGATGTCAAAAGGGTGTTGAAAGACTATGAAGGAGCCTTGGAAGACCTTGACAAAGCTCATGTTCTTGACCCAAACAATGTATCCACTTTGATAACTCGTGGAGATGCCAAAGGGGCATTGAAAGACTATGAAGGAGCCTTGGAGGACCTTGACAAAGCTCATGTTCTTGACCCAAACAATGCATGCACTTTGACAACTCGTGGAGATATTAAAAAGGTGTTGATATTAAAAAGGTGTTGAAAGACTATGAGGGAGCCTTGGAAGACCTTGACAAAGCTCATGTTTTTGACCCAAACAATGTATCCACTTTGACAATTCGTGGACATGTCAAAGGGGCATTGGAAGACTATAAAAGAGCAATGGAAGACCTTGACAAAGCTCATGTTCTTGACCCAAACAACGCATTCACTTTGACAACTTGTGGAAATGTCAAAAGGGTGTTGAAAGACTATGAAGGAGCCCTAGAAGACCTTGACAAAGCTCATGTTCTTGACCCAAACGATGCATTCACTTTGACAACTCGTGGAATGGTAAAAAAGAAGGTGGAAGACTATGAAGGAGCCTTGGAAGACCTTGATAAAGCTCATGTTATTGACCCAAATGGTGCAATGACTTTAACAACTCGTGGAGATGTCAAAGGGGCATTGAAAGATTATGAAGGAGCGTTGGAGGACAAAGCTCATGTTCTTGACCCAAACAATGCATTCACTTTGACAACTCGTGGAGATATCAAAAAGGTGTTCAAAGACTATGAAGGAGCCTTGGAAGACCTTGACAAAGCTCATGTTCTTGACCCAAACAATGCATTCACTTTGACAACTCGTGGAGATGTCAAAAGGCTGTTGAAAGACTATGAAGGAGCCTTGGAAGACTTTGACAAAGCTGATGTTTTTGACCCAAACCATGCATTCATTTTGACACTTCGTGGAGATGTCAAAAGGGTGTTGAAAGACTATGAAGGAGCCTTGGAAGACCTTGACAAAGCTCATGTTCTTGACCCAAACGATGCATTCACTTTAACAACTCGTGGAGATGTCAAAAGGGTGTTCAAAGATTATCAAGGAGCCTTGGAAGACCTTGACAAAGCTCATGTTCTTGACCCAAACAATGTATTCATTTTGACAATTCGTGGAGATGCCAAAGGGGCATTGAAAGACTATAAAGGAGCCTTGGAAGACCTTGACAAAGCTCATGTTCTTGACCCAAACACTGCATTCACTTTGACAATTGGTGGAGATGTCAAAAGGGTGTTCAAAGATTATTAAGGAGCCTTGGAGGACCTCGACAAAGCTCATGTTTTTGACCCAAACAATGCATTCACTTTGACAACTGGTGGAGATGCCAAAGGGGCATTAAAAGACTATAAAGGAGCCTTGGAAGACCTTGATAGAGCTCATGTTCTTGACCCAAACAATGCAGTCACTTTGACAATTCATGGAGATGTCAAAAGGATGTTCAAAAATTATGAAGGAGCCTTGGACAACCTTGAGAAAGTTCATGTTCTTGACCCAAATAGTGCATTCACTTTGACAATTTATGGAGATGTTAAAGGGGCATTAAAAGATTATGAAGGAGCCTTGGACGACCTTGAAAAAGTTCATGTTCTTGACCCAAATAGTGCATTCACTTTGACAATTTATGGAGATGTTAAAGGGGCATTAAAAGATTATGAAGGAGCCTTGGAAGACCTTGACAAAGCTCGTGTTCATGAACCAAACAATGTATTCAATTTGATAATTTTAGCCCATGTGAATTAGAATTTAAACAATTATGACATTGCATTGAAAACCTTGGATGGGGCTAATGTTTTTTAGCGAAATGATTATATCATATTAGAAACTCGAAAATGGTTGAAATGGATCTTAGATAAATATCAACCTATAATAAAAGCCCTATAATGTAAATCAAATATTTGAGCTTTTACATACAATGAATTGAAATTTCAAAAATGTTTAAGGAAACAAGCATTTGGGGTGGTTTATAAAAATAAATGGAAAAATATCAAGATTGCAATTAAAGTTTTAATATGGAGGGGCTCCCATAATGAAGGTGCACAAAAAAATTTCATATCAGAAGTGTTTACTATGGGATCAATTCAACATATGAATTTGGTTCGACTTTTGGATTATTATACTGAAGGCTCAAAACATGTGTTGGTGTATGAATACATGTCAAATTCATCTCTTGACAAATGGTTTTTGAATGAAAATCTTTTGGACTAAGACAAACAAATGTGCATCATTATTGGAATTGTTCAAGGATTGGCATACTTGCATCATGAATGTAATCCAACTATTATCCACCTTAACATCGACCCACAAAATATCCTTTTAAACAAAAAATACACCCAAAAATTGGCTGATTTTGGGTTGGCCAAAATTTTAGATGGTTTGAATGAAAACATGGTATGTGTCCATGATCATTTTAAAAATATTTATTAAATATTTTTATATTCAATGAAAATGTGAACCTTGCAAATTTGAACAGTCATGTTTCATAACTTGCCAATTTCATGTATTTCTTGTTATAGGTCATTGAATAAATATGACAATATTTAAGAACCTAAAATAAATATTTGATAAACATTTAATGTAGATATTCAAGAAAAAATATTGCATATATGTCCAAATAATGATGAAAGACTTAAATTGTTTATTAAAAGATAAATTATGGTTTTTTTTTGGTATTGAACCATATTAAGGGTGGGTTTTATGTACTTCAACGTGCATTATTGAATGCATGAAAAATCCATGAATTATTGATTACATTGTTTGGCAAATTCAAATTCAAATTACATTGGCTTCAACTTTTACACCAAGAAAAAAAGGATATATAGTTCTAGAGATTTTAACTTCAAAAGAAGCATCACCAAAGAGTGATGTATATCATTTTGGAGTATTATTGATCCAACTTGTCAATGGAATACCATTCATCCTAGATGGATATGAAATTGATATTCACCATTTTATCAAATGGGCACAAAAGGTTCACGTGCAAAAAGATGGATTTAAAGATATTATTGATTATGTTGTAGTTAATAATTCAATTGTGGGGTTCAACCATAATGAAGCCAAATTGATTTTGCAAATTTCCCTTAAGTGCATCCAAGTAACCTTTTTGCCAAGTCTTTTATCGAAATCGTTAAATTTGAGGTAAAAAATATTTAAATTACTAAAAATCATGGATATTTGAATAAATTTTAAATGCATTAAATTGGACTATTCAATGAATGCAAAACCTTATGGAGATTTGCATATATAGGTACATTCAAAAACCTATATTTCACTTGGAAGTCCTTTAGACCATTTGCATGTTTAATATATATATAGTTAAAGAATATCCTAGTACTTTCAAAGTTGATAAATTATGATGTTGAATATGTTGGCTTGAACTTTGTTTTTAAAGGATATGTTCAAATTGAATCATTGAATATTGAAACATGAACATACAATCTTGTATTTTGATAGAATGTCATCATGGTTTGATTGTAATGTATAACAATTAAATAATAAATAGATTCTGGTGGTTAGAATTTATTTTGAATGGTATGGAACAATGTTTTTTATGATCTTTGTGTACTTTCACTTTTCAATTTCATATAGGAATGAAATAGGGTTTGGTGTTTCAAGAACATTCACTAGTAGAAAACCCATTTTTTCCAACTACATTTCCAACTCCTCTTCAATTATAATTTCTAGTTGAAAACAATAAACTAAGTTAGAAAATATTAGTTGCAATTGAAAACCATGGCAATCAACAAGTACAAGTTGAAAGCAACATTATAGTTGAAAACATTAACCACATGTCAACACCACATCAATTACGATTTCAAACCATTTTAATTGTGAATGACATCAACTATTATAATTGAAAATGATTTTCAACTTGAACAATAGGGTGGATGAACTTCATCTAGTGACATATCATGACATCATCAACAAACCTCAAATGAGGATCTTATGTATATGATTGAGTATTATGTTGAAGGTAATGATCTGAAATTTTTTTAGTGATGGGATGGATGTGCATTTCAATATTAAAATATTAAAAAATTATATGAATTGTTCAATTGAAGAAAGGAGGATGTTTTGACACGTGGATCAAAAAGATTGTGACACATGGCACTAATCAATTATTTAAAAATTAAATATTGTTAATAAATAACATTAATCTAGATTATCCATCTTGCATCTAATAAGATTTTGACACATGAACATAAACTTTATATTTTAATAGGCCTACCTACCTACCTACCTACCTACCTACTTACTTGATTAAATTTAGGTACCTATGTAAATAGGTAGGTAAAATATTTACCGACCTACCTAAACTTAACTAAATAGGTAAATAAATTATCTACCCATCGAAACCTATTTTCTAAACAAATTAATTTAAGATAATCCTATTTTATTTTAGGTTTTGTTTTAGGGTCAAACCATTTTGATTGGCTCATCCCAAGTACCATTTGTTTTATAAAAATGGTTAGTGCATCTAGTTATATAATTTTCAAACTTGAAACATGTGACAAAGAATATGGGACAAACATTTTAGTTGCAATTACTAAGATAAACATGTTGATATCTTAAGGACAAAGATTTCTAAATCTTTGTACATTGTTTTGTTTCTTTTGGAGCTCAAAATCATTTTATAGCCCTTCATTTAGCACATTTTATGCAACAACAATCATCAAATTGATGAAGGAATGAACAAGATATGTGTTTATCAAATGAAAGGGGTCATGGCATGATGTGGGTTCGCACATATGACCAATTTGCATTATGGTGCTTATGATATTTGGATGTCACTTTATTGTCTTTTCACTTCAAAAAGGTTTTCTAAAGCTTCAAATGGTGTTTCCATAGTTTTTTAAATTGTTCAAAACAAACAAGAAATGAGGAAGATATGAAATTTGGAAATAAATGGGTTTAAATGTTTTTTTTTTCTTTGAACAAGCTCATCCTCTTCTTGCTTCTTTGTTTTTGAAGTTTCAAGAGGCATGAATCAATCTTTTACAGAGGTTAGAATTTTGATTCGAAGAACAACATATGTTTATGTTTGTTCACCAAGCACATGAAATAGTGTCTAAGTTTGTAAGGACTAGAAAGGACAATTTTGGATTTTTGTTTATCTATAAATAATTTAATTAGTGTCAAAACTACCAAGGTACTTTGGTATTAGTGCAATATTCTATGCATGTTAAATTCATGACTTTCAATGGTTGCAATGTATCATTTGAAGTAGCAAGATGATATGGGTTCCATTATTATATGAATTAAGTTTTTTAATATAACCCCACTTGATACCTAGGAATATTGTGCTTGAGAATAAATAAAATATTAAATTATTTTATGTGAGGGAATTGATGGTTTGGTTTAAACCAATGTTGGCAAGATTAGACATATTTAGGTCTAGGTTTTCAATTAGGTTCTAGAATATAAATGAACCAAAGGTTCAAATACAATGTCATGAACATGAAGATTATCACAAACATGGGATTTATAATCCAATCACACAACACAATAATATAAAACAAACTAATGAAACATGCCAAAACAATTTCACATCACCGACCTATTTCCTTGTTGATATTTTTAACATGTTGGAAGATCCATGTGTCCATGTCAAGACACAAAATGCTTTGATAAAAGGTTGTAAACATCAAATAATCAAACAAATTAATATACATTCATTGTTTTTATTTTTCATGTTTTTTTGGTGTCAAATGCCAAAATATAGCCAAAATATAGGAAATTTGGTTGAATTCACACTTGAAACCAAAAAAATTATTGAATTTTCCCAATTTTTTTGTCAAAGAATATGAAATGTCACCCAAAAATACATTGAAGCCATGCCATAGTGTGCCATATTTCACCATAGATTTGTCATCAATTGTTGTGTGGCAACCAAAATTATTGACGATTGAAATAATTTTGAATGTCAATGGTAATGGTGACTAAATGTTGTTTTGGTTGCCATAGAATTTGGGGTGACCCAATGGTGCAAATTTTGGTCACCCTCAACATTATTTCAAAAAACTTGATATGGGTTTTGACCTCGGTTAACTCAACATGACATTGGGCAACATCAACAACCAAATACACACATGTGACAACCCTATCATGCACATGTTAGATGAAAACCTAACATTCATAGGAGAAGGGACAAAAAAAACCTTTATTCAAAAAAATGTTAATTTGATTTAACAAGTTGAATAGATGTAAGCTACAGTAGTTCATTTTTGTGACGAAACAATGTTTTCTCCATGGGTACCTTTTATTCAAATGCATATGGTGATTAATATATCCATAGATTTATTAATTGGGATTTGGATTTAGACTAATAACTTCATTATAAAAAAAGTTATGTGGTTATTTATTGATAAACGATTCATTTGTTAATAGTAATGGACTTTTGATGTTGAAAAATATGGACTGGTCATCTAACTAGAACATCACAAAATGGAAAAAATTATATTGATTCACATTCCAAATTTGTTATTGGGACTTGATATATAATGTAATACAAAATGATAAGCTCATATGAAAAATCTTTTCTTTGAAAACCTTAACTATTTAATAATTAAGGACTTTTGAATGGTTAAAATTTGACCATATTTTCATAAGTTCATAACCAAACCCAAATTATTTGGCATACAACATAACTTGTGTATGGCCCTCTTGATTATAAATTAATCCATGCAATATGATATAATTTTAGTTCCAAATCATAATTTGAGACGGTTAAGAAATGGTTTTTACAAGTCTCATATGGTACATCATAGAACTAGCAAGTGTCACAAAAACTATCATTCCTAAAATTCAAGACCAATTTTTTTCAATTGTTTTGTTCCACATAATAAAGTGAAATGAACATCACTTGTTGTGTAACACTTTAAATGAGTGCAAATTGCAATGAAGGAGGGGGGAAAAAAATGCATGCCTAAACATGTAAAATTCATGTTAAAAAATGTTACATTGTAAATCACAATTTATTTGATAAAAACATAATTATCATATTTTCAATTCTATTGTCAATAAGTTCATTTGTGCTTCAAACACATTTTCAGATTTTTTCCTTCTTGCTTTTTATGTACATGCAACTTTTATATCATATTTGCAAAATTGCAAAAAATCACACAAATTTGTACAAGTCATGATCTTTGAAACCAAAAAAAAGAGTTGGGAGGAGTAAAGAGGAGATTGAATACTATGAATAATACAACTCCATCATTACTATTTTCACATGCTAAATCAAAGGCACTTTTCCATTCCCATTTTTTGCATCAACATCTATTCCTTTGTTAATAATCTCTTGTAAAATGTTAACACATCCACATGAAACCTAACTAGACAACACATGTTCATATGTCAATGAAAAGACATGTATGTTGAAATAAACTTGACATAAATGGATTTTGGCCAAGAGGTAATAATGATATGATGCAATGTGTAAAATGTAATGAATCTTCTTTATTTACACAAAGTGAAGGAAAACAAATGTTCCCAATCACTAATAGAAAACCCCCTTTTTTCAACCACAATGTTTTCAACTGCATGTCATTTTCAACTACAATTTATCATTATTTAATTAAATAATTTGGTCCTACTAGGCAAGTTGAAACATTTTCTATTTTCGTAAATAGTCAAACCCAAGTCTTAACTAAAGGGATAATCACAAAATATTTTTGGTATCCATAGGTGCTACAATTGAATTATAGTTGAAGTTTCGATTGGGAGAGTAACGACATTCCAAGACGAGTCCCATGTCCAATTACTTTGGTCACAAACATGGACATGGATGGTAAATGCCAATTATATGGATGAAATGTAATTTTGGACTAATGTATTAATTGCAACTTTGTTGCGACTATCTTTCAACTATATGGATTATTTTGTAAATATAGTAGGTCATACCTATATTAGGTACCTATTAATTACTAGTAAGTGGATACCTATCTAGTTACTTACCTAATTAATAGTTAGGTACTTAATTAGTGTGTACCTAGAGCACTAAGTAGCTAGGTTCTTAATAGGTAGTTAATAGGTAGTTGTTAACCGAGTAGGTTTAACTTTTAGTTAGTTAATAGGTATCTACTTACTAGCTTTACACACACACACACTCTTATGTTATTATATTTCACCTAAATTAATATAACATAGGTATATATTATCATTATGTGTTAATTATAAGTCATTATCAATATTAATAATATTATCAACCATTATTCACTAATAAAATTATATTTTATAATTAAAATTACTTCACATAACTGATATTCAATTATAAATATGATTTATATTAGCATTAATTTATATTAGTATTATAACTGATTATATGTATTATATTTCTATGTATTGATGTTTATAAATATTTATTATTATTATGCACAATATTAATGACCATATTTACCATTAATGTTTGGCAAGATATCGTAAATTGAATATTTATTTATAAATATCAAACTTATGTATTATTTTATATGATTACTAACATCAATTATATGATTAACTATAAATTAAAAAATAAATTATAATTAAATATATAATGAATATTAGTAATATTATTTGAAAATTTTAAATAATAGAATTATAGTTAATATCTAGCAAAATAAAATAAGATATCAATATTAGTGGTTATTATTATTATTATAACTATTTAATAATGATGATAATAGGTTTTTTTATTTGTTAAATTGTTTTTTGTTTAATATTTAGTATAACTAGTAGGTGGATTAGGTTAGTATAACATAACTAATGGATAGGGTAGACACACCTATCACCAAACCTTTACCATATTTTTGAAGTTTCTTGTTTTTTTGAAAAACATTTCATGATCACATGTGAACCAAGTGAAAATTTACAATGGTATCTAAATGCTTCCATGAGAAATTGCAATGTTTATATTTGCAAATACATTAAAAATCCCAATAATAATCTCACCCTGAAATTTTGGAAATGTGCATAAAACACTTTTTTTTGTGTGTTAACGTAAGAAACATGCAACAAGTAGATTTATGAAGCAAAACATGTGGGATGGACAAGTGATACAAACAATCGAAGGTGGATGCATGTTATGATCTACACAAAAAAATATCACAGTTTGATAGTTTTAATATTTATTTAGTATCATGCATCATGGTGGAAATTTGGAAAGTAATTTTCACTAAAATTTTGTAATGAATGATGGTTTATGTCCCTATCTAGCATTATGTGTGAAATCAATGCACATATGAATGATTTAATAATCAAACAGAGTATTATTTTAATTTGTAAAACCTTGTCATATTTCTGCAATTCCAATAATAGGATTAAAAAGTATAACATTTAAAGGATAAATTTTCATGAAATTTTACACATACATAAAAAAAACCATATAGAATAATCTTTCCCATCAAAGTATTCAATTTTTTTTAAGGTTGTGGAATTTAGATCATATGATTTTTAAATGTTCATTAGTACATTATGGTATGATAATGTTAATGATTATGATTTTTTTAAAATTAAAAAATGTTCTTTCATTAAAGATTTACTTGGGTTAAGTGTTTTTTAATCATTTGACAAAAGTAAGATGAAGTTTTGAATTTTTTAAAAATGGAAAACTACTATCAAATAAGGGTTTTGAAAAAAATATTATTAAATCATTTTTGTACATTTACACAAATGTATAATCATTTCTCAATTTCATATTCATAATTCTTGTGATTCCCTTTAATTTTGAAATCCAAATCATTTATATGTGATTAGTAGAAGTGAATTTAATTGTTGTAGAATTATTCCACACTACGATAACATTAGAGTTGCACTTCACATGCATACATTCACTATTTTTGCCTTGATTCTCAACACTCTTAACTTTGCCATTCATTAAAACACCAAATTCAGGATTATTCCATATAACCAGAATCTACATTTCAAAATACATTGTAAAAAAATCCAGAAACAAGATCACAATTCATTTCATCACATTCTAATATTACAAAAAATTCACACAATAATATAAACATAAAAATCATTATAGAAGTTTATGCTTCTCTATATTATTGAAAATTAAATTAAAATTATAGCATAATTCCATGTTTTGTTGAAGATGAAGTCAAAACAACACATAAAATCTGTAGTATATCAAAAATATATATGTGATATTCTACTACAAAATACTAACAACTCCTCACTTTTCCCAAAAATGTTTTTAAGAAGAATCCCATTTTCCCCAAAACCTCCCCCTTTAGGTAGTCCCAAATCACATCATCATGATTCAAAACCAACAAGAATTCAAAATTCAAATTCAACTAACAATTTTCCATGATTAGTCATTATTTTAAATGCTTTATTCATCCAAAACCATGTAATCATCTTACCCCTTTAACATTACCCCCTCTGTACTTGGATTATGTCCCCAAATTCCTTGTAAAATGATAGAAAATGAATTGAAAGTATTCCATATCCTTCAAAACATTTGTCTCCTCTACCATAGTCTTTATAGTCTCAACCTATACAACAATTAGTGGTTTTGTACCCACTTTTGGCTCTGTAGTTCTAACCTCCTCCTCCATTAATTCAATCTATTGTTCTATTTCCAGATGTTATATCTTGAATATGTCTTCTTATGTTGTTAGAACAATCTCCACATGTTCTTATTCTTGAATTTTCTGTAGTTTTTTTTTTTCTTAACCCTTCCTCTAAGGTTATGTGGTTTTTTAATTTATACCTCCTCCTCTTAAATTATTTCACTTCTAGGTCCTATGGTTCCTTAGTTTGCACTTCTTCTTCCTGAGTTATTCCATTGGGCCTTGCTTTAGTCTCCTCATCCTGGCCCAATGTTTAAGTACATGTTGGATTATCATAAAAAAATTTGGAAAATTCTTTTTTTAAGTTTCTAACTTGTATTTCAGAATTTATTCATTAGTTCTATGTTGAGCCAAATTCTTATCCAACTCCTTTGTAAAATACTCTGCTACAACCTCCCACCATTATTCAAATTCTACCTTAGAATCCTTCACTACTACAAAATGTGGGTGCAGTTCACTAGTCCCCATTCACTAGACCAATGAATTCAGTGCTTCTTCACTAGTCCCCGTTCATTACAACCAATGAATTCATTCAAAATCTAGTGAAATCACTTGGCGTGCAAGGACACCTTTTGTTGTAGTGCTTCATTTTGTTCTTTGTCTTCATCAAGGTATAGTACTATAACATTTGTTCATAATCCTCTAACCTTTTCTTGACACCAGCTAAGCCTTGATTCTTCCTTTATTCCTTTGTAATCTCCAACTGTGCTTATAGGTGCTATAGATTCCTCTAATACTCCTTTTCCTCCATCAACTTCTCTCTTTCTACCTTTGTTCTCATTCTTTTCAACTCCCCCGACTACAACAAAGATGCATTATTCAAATTCATCAATTCCAAATTTGTTAAAACATTATCCTTCTCCTTTTTTTCCTTAGTCAATGTTTTCATTTGACTACCTAAAGCTTATTGTTGATGCTTATGAAACAACAATGCCTTTATCCATTTTTTCTTTCTGGTTTCGTAAATTTCAACCTTCTGTTTTAAATCCTAAAAAATTCATCATGCGATTTTAGTCATGTTATGCTACCCTTGAGTTCCTTATTATCATTTTGTAGTTTTTTAATGAGCACTTTAATTTTCTACGCAACTTTTTCCTTGTTTTTCCTCTAGATTTCCACATTATGCTTATACCCCTTATGGAAATTCCTCTCCTTATCCAATTCCTCCTATAGTACTTCATACTCCTTCTCCCCTATAACCAATCTGTTCTTCAAACTATTCACCTCTAAAGTCAAATTCCCCATATTTAAATTCACAATTGCCACAGTTTAAAATAATTCAATTGCCTTATATGTTCACATTACTTCTATAGCTACCTCCTCCATAGACTTTGGTGTACTTGTCTATGTTGTAAGATTTTTGGATCCTTCTGTAAATGGTCCCATCTTTTGCACAATTATGCTCCCCAACTCAAATTCAAATGGAAATCCCTTTGCAAATTTTGGTCTACTAACTAGTACCTGTAGTTATAATGGTCTAAACACTTAAAAAAAAGGCTATTCCTCAACTTTCTTCATCTACAATCTAGTAGCATGTAAACCTTGCTATGTCTACTATTGTTGTTACTGCAAATTTTTTTATAAATGTTGGAAATGTTGTGGACTTGTAGTGGTTTCCATCCAATCTTCATATACATTCCCATGAAAGTGCAAATGCTCCTCACCCTCTAGAAACCTTATCCCATGTTCCCCTTTAACTTCTTACCTTTTCTTTCGTAGTTGTCCTTCTTATGGAGATGTCATTTGTGGTACCTTTTGCTTCTGCTCCTTCAACTATCTCTCTTATGGAAATGTCATTTGTGGTACCTCTTGCTTCTGCTCCTTCAACTATTTCTCTTATGGAGATGTCATCTATGGTACTTCTATAGTCTATATAGTTTCATGTACCATTGTTAGCATTGCAGATGGTTCCACTTTGCCCTTCATCATTTTATGTGCCTTTACATTTGTGCTATCTTGTTCCCTTTTCATTCTTAAGCTTGAAGTTCCTCCTTTGTCGATTCTATTCTTCTTCTTAACAACACTTCTTGGAGAGTTTGCTGCAACTTTCTTTTTAATCTCTAGTGTTGTCTACATCTCCTCCCTAGTTCTTTTAACCTTGGTTGGTGGTTTCTGTGAATTCTCCTTTTGATGCACAAACAAATATTGAAAGATTTTTGCCAATACTAAAGCAAATTGATAGGTATTTTTCTTATCCCCCTTATTGTCCTTGACATAATTATATCATCAATCTAGTTCATTACATAGATTATTGAATATAATATGTCCCTAATTTACCTTCTACCCTTTTTTTACTCTAATCAATGTTATAACATTCTTGTTACTAAAATAATGTACCTTCTCCCTCTGATAAATGACGGATATAATGGTAGGATATTAAAAAAAATATGGCAAACCCAAATTCTTTGTATTCCATTGATCTGTAGAAAAATTTGCAAGTGCAAGTCTACAACTCTGTAGTGTTTGGATTACTAATGATTTACTAACTTGCCTTTTCGATTCTTCTACATACCCTTCTACACATATTCCAAAGACATCTTTAATGAATTGTTTACTAATGGCATACACCTTATCCTTATGCGCAAGTAAATATTTGTGCCCTTGATCAAGAATGTGTTCAGAAATTCCAACATGACATTGGGCATCGATGCTTCCCAATCCATTGAAAACAACATAACAAGCCTTGCTTTTGAAGCCTAATCTTTTTTCAACAATATCCTTCCAATTTTCCATCTGCTCAACATGCTTATCATAATTTTTTTTTGTATGTGTCATGAATATTTCAGGATCTAGAGTTTTAATACCTTTTTCTAGAAGTGTAGCTATGTCTAGGATTACACGTCTTTTCTTTGTTACAATTTTCGATTCACGCCTCTTAATTTCCATTGCCTTTTGTTGTGTTTTTGCCATCGCCTACACCTTTGTGGATTACTATACTTCCACCCGCACTTTTGTGAATAGTTGTTATTCCACCTTAATATCGTTATTTTCCCCTGTGTCTTTTTGTGCTATTTGTGCTTCCACAAAATGCTGTTCCACAACTTTGTCTTCTTCCGATTCTTCAATGTATACTAAATCTATTGATGTAATTCATGGTCCTATCTACTCTCTTGCATGCCATTATCTTTTGTTTTTATGCAAAAACTCAATTACAAATGTTTTAGTTGTATTTATATCATGAATTATCATTTGCACAAATTTCATCTTCTCATTATACACCTTCCTTTTTGCACATTTCGAAGATGATGATGAATGTGGCGATGACCTTACAGCTAATGGCTAAATATTAAACATGCCCTTACACTTTATTCTTCTCAACTCCTTTTTTGCTTATGTTTTCAACAATTCTACTTCCTCCTACCTTTGTTTATGCTCACTCCTCTGTCCTTCCTTTTCCTTTGTTATTTTTTGTAGTTTCTTAATCGAACTCTCTACACTCATGCTATTGTGAACTCTAGAACTTCAAAAACACTCACAACCTCTAATAACAAACAAAAATTGATTTTGATAGTTACCCCAATTTTTCTCCTTGAACATCCCACCTGTGGCATTCATTTTTTTATTTGCTCACCATCTTTTGATTAATGCATGATCCTTACAATTAATATGGCCCATCATTACGAGTTTATGTGTCCTTTGTACAACCATGTGTAAACACTTCGTTTCATCATAAAAAATTAACACCTTTGATTCCATCTTCCAATTAGTCCATATCCCCAATGTTGTTACGTAATTGTATTGACTCCACCTCGTTCGCCCTATACAACTTCTACTGCTTATGTCATTTATCTGGTGATTGTGTCAACTCATTTATTGATTGTGGCAATACATTTGCTAACTGTATGAACAAATTTGATGATTATGCAAATACCTATGATGATTGGGCGAATAATTCTATTGATTTAGCCGATACCCTTAACAAATCATCTTCAAATCTCTGGATCCCAAATCCCTCACTTTTATAATTATTATTCATGGATTTATTGGTCACTTGTAGGTTGAAAATCATTATTGTCTTGATCATAGGATCTTTCATCTATTCTTCATTTTTAGTATTCTTCATCTATGGTTTTTATATTTCACAATCTTCATCTTCCTCCACCATATCAAAATTCTCCCCCTAAACTTCACATGCATTCTATTCCCAATATATTGGCATCTGTTCTTATTTTTGAACTTCAAATTTCATATACTTATAAGGCTTGAGCTTATTCACATTGACCAACACAAGGTTAATTTCAAACATTTCAATGATCACCAATAACAATGTGTTATTTAGCAACACATACTATACTTTGTACGGTCCAAACCATTTCCTAATAAATTTCCTTAGGTGTGACTTATTGCCCTTTGGAAACCATAAAACATAATCACCAAAACTAAATTGTTTTTTTGGATTCTTTTGTTGACTTCATAATGCTCTATTCCATTGTTGAATTCATGTAGTTTCGATAACTTGCATTCTAGTTTCCCCAGCTTTGTAATTTTGCTAGTTAAAATTTTCACTAGAGTATCATCACAGGGAATGAGACAGGTAGTTATTGCTAAGCCTTCTCAAATATGAATCTATGTTTGGCATCTGTCCTGAATTCTCAGTAATTCAATTTCCTGTTTGTCTGCACTAAACTGTTGCAGTCCTGACAGCCTTGATCTGTGCCGACCCTACCATGTCTCCACTAATGTCCAAACAAAGATATCTCATGAGAATACAACTGCTTTCCCCTACCCAGCATACCATCTCTATTGTTCCCCAATGGATGCAGCATACGCAGAGAGTCCTCCCATGGCTTATGATCCCTATAGCAACCCCAAGACACTTGCCTATGGCTTGACAACCCCATGGACACCCTGAGTGGGCTGTTCATGGTTATCCTGCAAAACAGGGGGATGGGTGGGTCAGTGACTCCTGCACATGAACAATGATGTTGGTGCATTGTCCAATAGTCTCTACTTTTATCAGATTCTTCTCCTAATTGTTGTGCAGTGTTGAGCGGTTTCATTGAAGTTCAGTTGAAGTTCCAAGTAACTTGCAGGGAGGGCTTTATGCTTGTAAGCCATCCTATATTAGACCTGACTACTTCACACTGGATCATTAATCTACAGCCAGATATCTAACAAAATCCAGGTTTTGTCTCAAGTTGCTCCCTCCATATCTGGCATCTTAACTTGTAGGTTGCAGAAATTTAAGGGGACTCAATTCAGAGCATGCATAGGTCCAGTTATTGAGGTTGATATGAGGGGGAAGTCGATGGATTTGTGGTTCTCGAACACTCTGTTTTGCCAATACTTGTCAGAAAACTTGCGACTTTGGTCATCCATTTTTGCACAAGGTTGTGTGTTTATTGGTCTTCTCAACAGACTAATGCAGCTCCCAATCATACTATTGGCAGAGAGGTGGTACCTCAATTGCCTAGTGGCTTCACTAGTGTCAATGAGTGATAGTGTCAGGTTTCTAGATATGTTCATTCAAGATTTTAGTTCTGGTTGACTGATTGCTCTAGTGATCATTAGTCCCTTCCCTGGATTTTAAAATTAGTTTAACCAGCTTGCTGGGTGATTAACACATGTTTGTCAAGCTGATTGCACCTTCCAATCATTTGGGGAAGTGCTATTGTGTTCAAATATTGCTGATATGAATTTGAGCAAATGACCTAACTTCAAAATGCAGGTGACTCTCTGACCGCAAAGAGTGAGATCAGCATTCTTGTTTGTGTTTGGAAGTTGTGACAATATACTGTAGTGATAACCCTTGATGGGGATGTGATCCAAAAAACACTATTCTGTCTATGGACTCATGCTTGTGGATGGTATTTGTATCATTTACCAGGATTGTATAGATCCCTTGCCTAGCTGTGAAATTTCTTGTGTCTTTGTTTCCACTTATTTTTTCATCCAAGAATTTGTTTGCAGGAACTGATTTGTTTATTGGATAGTTGGGATGCATGACTTCTGGTTACCCTTCATTTCTTTCAGGTCTTCAGTAGATGAGGCAAAGTTTCTTAGTTCTCTTTGTTTGTGTTTTTCTTCCTTCTGTCTTTTGTGTTTATGAAAAGCTACTGCTTGATAACTCATTGGAAAACCTTCAGAATACAAGGAACACAAGCTTTGCTTTGAAGTGGATGAATCAAAGTCTCTCCACAATGAGTCTGACAAATGTTATTGGGCCTTCCTTGTAGAGACTCTAGATTCAAGAGAGATTTTAAATTTGAAAAATATTTTCTGGATACAATGAAAAATGTGCCACAAAGTCAGTTGGTAGCACCAAATGAAAGCTAAGGGTGAAACATAAAAAACAATTGTTCTTTTCAAGCACTGAGAAATCTCCTGTTCAGCATCAGCAGCAAGGGGCCTCCATTTCTGTAGCCTCTTTCATTTGGACAAGAACATCAGAACATATGTGGCTTAATACATATAGAATCCCAAAACTGGTATCTGAGAAGATGGAATCTAGTGGAGTTGACCACTCATAAAGTCCATTTTTGTGAATTTGGCAAAACTATGGTGCATCCTTTACTAATGAATAATGCAGACTGCCAAACTGCATAAAATTTTTACATGGGAAATAAATGGAGGGAGAGATGGTGGACATGATCTGCAACTCAATCCTTATTTGATTGCAACATTGAATAAAAACTCAAAATGCTCATTCATTGCATCATTAAAGAATTATAACTAGAGATTCACAACATAAATATCGCCACTGGATGATCATGTGGTCGATTTGCTCCTTTACTACAGCATTGAATAATAACTAGAGATCCACAGCACAAACTTTGCCACCACGCAATGTGCACCTTGCACCTTCATTGCATGATCGAATATTAACTAGAGATCCACAACACAATCATCCCCACACCACTTCATTAGTTGCATTAACTAAATCCTTGACTTTAACATTACGCAATAAACAACACACACACACATGTGCACATATGAGCCTTGGTGCACAAGACTAAGTTATGTTTGTTTGTAGTTGTTAAGACTAACATAATTGAGATTTAGGGAAAGTTTGCTGACATGGCATTCATTTACTGGCTCTAACAAGGACAGCTAAGCTCTGCATCCTCTCTCTACTTGTTGACGTCCTAAAACTCAGCCAGGTCAGTAGCTATGAATTAGACACAGAGGTAATTGGTGACCTAGACTATGTATGATATTCACTGCCTTTTGCCAGCCTAAAGGTAACTATACTACCTAGTCCATAGTCTCCAAGGACTTGCTATCAATGAGATAGACATACTAGTTTTGGATTTTTTGTTTCCCCTTTTATTGGGGCAGACATGTCGCCATTGGCACCTAGATACCTACGTCACTAAGAATTTTTGTCTGTGTGCCATGTTTCAAGCATCATGCATCATGCATCATGCTTTGTTTGATGCTTACATGCTGGCATTGTTTGTGATATAAGAATACCGTCCAAGAGACCAGTGACATTCTTCTATGGAGAGATATTGAGTTGGTCAGAAAAGAGAGCAAAATGTTGGGCTAATATCAGATATGATATATAATATTATGGCAATTCTAGTAACCAAGTCACTGAGTTAGTCAAAGGGAAAATAGACTCCAGATTTGGAACTCTTGTGTCAAAGGGAAAATCAACTTTTTAAATTATGAGCATCTCCTGTTTATTTGAAGGGGAATTTGAGTTTTTTTTTTGACTCTCTCTCTCTCTCAATCATGCCAAATTTGAAGCCCATAAAAAAATTCTAAGATTTTCATCATTTTCTTCACTGACATTTTAGTCTCAATTGCAGTCAATCTTTCTGTTGGTGAAGTGGCTTTGTAAACGGGATTACAGAATGGAGGAGAGAATGGTTGATATGATCCACTGACGTTGCCCCCAGAAGAATTTAAAGCTAGATGTAGACTTGCAAGAGTGTTGTATCTAGGTAGCAACAAAATCAGTTTTTTGAGAGAGCAGGGCTTCAAAGTAAGCTCAGGTCTTGAGTTCAACAACAGATATGGCACAATTTTGGTTGAAATTGGGTGTGAGAAGAGTGCTGATCACCGCACTGCTTGCAACCCTTGTTGGGATACCCATAGTTTTCATGTTCCATGAACCGGCAGCCCTTCATCTCCAATCTATACTTGACAACTTCAACTCTCAACTTGGCAGGGACACATCGACTGAAATTCCACAACTTGTAAGTATCGCATTGCAATCAACATAAGCCAAGTCTCCAAAATATTTTGTTAGGATTGAATTTGCTTAAGCATTGGTCATTCACACATCGTGGTTCAAAATTGACTTTCCTTCTGAAGAAGATAAGTGGCAGAAATTTCAACTACTTAGAGAACATATTCAAACAACCAGTTGCAACTATTAATGGATGAGATTTTTTTTGAGACTTGGCAGAGTTTTTGGGAGCATAAAATATTGGGAGATTTGCTGAAGAAGGCTTCAATGCCAAACAAAACAGTCATCCTCACACCTTTGAATCATGCATGGGTTGCTGCTGGGATGATAGACATCTATTTTGAGAGCTTTCGGGAAGGTGAGAACATACAAGAACTGGTTAATCACATTGTGATAGTTGCAGTTGACAAGATGGCGTATGATAGTTGCACACAGATTCACCCTCATTGCTTCATGCTTCGGACTAATGGTGTTGATTTTTCGGGAGAGAAGGTTTATATGACTGAGGATTATTTCAAGATGACATGGAGGAAAATTAAGTTCCTTCAGAATGTCTTGGAGATGGGTTACAACTTCATTTTCTCGGTGAGACAATAGTAATACTACCTCTTTTCTACTATTGATGTCCGTCTATAATTTCCTAGCTCTAGATGGAAATCCAAATCAATGCTTTGAAATCACATTGTGTGAAAGTGTTAGTTTAGGACAAACTTATGTTGATGTCAATTTAGAAGTATTCAAATTGTGGGAACTATAAGATTTGGAAACAAAGTGCGAAAGGGTGTGATAATGGTGAAGGCCTTTGATCATGAGGAAAGCTTTTGTAAAAGACCAAGCAATGGTTTGCCTTGTCCCATAGCAACACTGTGGATTTGGTAGCTCTGTGCCAATTGTGAGAGTGAAGCTTGGTTTCCATGATGTGATGACCATAGTTTGGAATTCTAGTCACTAGATGTAGCACACACCCATTGGCCTTATGGATGTTGCCAACTAGAATTTGCTATGTATCCATGGGATCTTAGCATTAAGCTAGTGTCTTGAATCTTGATGCAGGATGCAGACATCCTTTGGTTCCGAAACCCCTTCACACAACTTTTGGAAAACTTTGATGTCCAAATGTCAATGGATATAGCGAATGAAGCCAATACAGGCTTCATATACGTTCTATCCAACAAGCGGACCATCAACCTTTTCAAGTTTTGGTATGGTACTCGAGAGAGAAATCTCGGCGTACATGAGCAAGATAGCTTCAAGAAGATGCTTGGAGAACAAGGCGTCAAAGACATTGGCTTAAAGCTTCACTTATTGGAGACTAGTATCTTCTCCGGATATTGTGAGGTATGAAACGGAGAATCATCCCAATTTGCTCTCAAGACATAATTCTGCCACCCTCTTCTCTTGATTGATAAACATCAAACTAAAAACCCAATTAATTAGGTTCATGCATCTTCTTCTGGTGAAGTAATCATACATTAATTAGACTTGAAATTAAGAGCAGACCTGTATGTTCATTGGAGTTTAATACGTGAGAACCCACTTTGTTGTGATCCATTGTTCAGAGAAGCAATGACTTGTTGCACATTTGCACAATGCATGCAACTTGTTGCGTTGGATTGGGGCAAAAGATGGGATATCTTCGATCTGCTCTTAATACTTGGAAGGAGTTCAAGGCCCTCCCTCCTCATGAAAAGCTGAGCAAAGTTCCCAATTGGGGCTCATGTTAACAGTAACACAGCGCACCAAAAATGGCAGGTTGAATTCCTTTATAGAGTCCATATCAAATCTTAAATCATAAATTGGATTATCATTTGACTTGTAAGATAGGGGAACTTACGTTGCCATTGCCTTTTTTTTCCTTTTTTAGAAAGGAGGATACATTTTGTTATACCAACTTATGCATGGGAGGATAGTTTGCATATAAGTAATAGTAGATTACCAAGACACAGGAGTTCACCAAAGCAATTTTGAAGTTGAACAGTTTTGTTTAGGGAACAAAAACATCATAACATATGAAGGAACACGGTGTATAATCATGGTGTGTAATCGTGTGCCATGTGAAGCAATATTGAATGTGCATTTTCATGCCCATGCTTGGAACTTTGAACCTTGCCATTTTGCTATCCGTTGACAGATGACTCTTTTGATCTTATCTTTCAATGAAATAAGACCTTGATGAACATAAAAATGTTGCTTGTGTGAATTATGGTATCTAGGTGGCTTTCATAGGCAGTAGATTTAGTATTTTGCCCCTATTTGAGTTTATGGGCCTTTCAATGTGGTTGTAATAACTAGAGGATTTTGAAGGCGACCCCTTCAAAGATTACTCCAATGCCATGTTTCCAAGATGCAGTTTTGACCTACCTAAAAGTTAACATCAAAGTATTTTTGGAATAATTGATAAATTGTTGAATATAGTTTTTCAATATTTTCTATTGGTCCTTTATATAATCTCTTGGAGTTATAAAATTACCTTCAAGAAAAAAAGGACTCTATCTTTACTCATTTGTAATTTCTGAATTAAATGAAGTGACGACATATTCAAGTTTGGTCAAACATTCATCCAAATTTCCTTGGTATTTAATTGTCAAATATCTGATAATTAATATCATGTTTTTTAAAAAAGTTTGTGAGGTAGGTAGACTAGCAATCATCGACCAGAGGAATGAGCCAAATTTGGCTAGAGGTAAGAGAAAAAGGTACAATTTTATTAGAATTCTGGTTTTTTTGGGTGATGTCCAGGAATGTACCTATTGTTTAAATATGGTGACTTGGAAAACACATTTCCTCCAAATTTAGCCATTTTGGTGCATTTTCTCCACAAACATCCTTTGCATCCTTCACACAAGATTTTTTTTGGGTCACCTCAGTGCAAAATTTCATCAAGAAAAAAAAACTAGATAACATTCACCCAGAATCATGTGAGAAAAAAAAGAAAAAAAGCAGTGAAGTCCTCCCTTCGTTCAGTTGATATAAACATAACCAAGTCAGAAAGTTTTACTACCACTCGAATAAACAACTACCACAAGAGCAAAACCACTCTCATCTATCCACAATATATTCAAAAGGCTTGTGTTTTTGAGCTAATTGCCGTTTGTAACAAATGATTCTCAACAAATTCTTACATCCAAGTTAAAATTGTGCTTTGCCAAGCACTTATATAATGTCATTTGAAGTGCTAGCAAGTATGATAGTTTGGACAATGATGGAATTCTTCTCTTCTAATCTCTTGTCGCTTTCCTTATGAAACATTTTGAAATGTGTGGTGAAATTAAAATGGGTCAGTTGTCAATTTTAGTTTTGATGTTGCAAGCAAAAGTGGTTCATCATTCACCAAGGTAATGTACTCGGGAATTTGGTTTTGTACAAATTTGTTTTGGGCATGTTGGGTAGATGATACTAGAATTTCCTGAACTATTGGCCTCTTAAAAGGGCCTGGAAAGTTCAGCATTTTCCTTTTGCTAATCCCAACTAATTTTGAAGACCAAAATCTACCCAAAGGCCAGAAGATTGGTTAAATATAATGCTCTTTGATAACTATTTTGGACAAGTGGAATTTGGACTTAAACCTACTCCAAAATAAACTTTTAGACAGACAATTCACAATATATTGCAAAAAAACTAATTCCACCTACATCCAATACTGAATATGCCTATTACCCATTGAGTAATAGGTTAATCCTTTGAAATAGCAAACTTCTGGATGCCCTCACATGTGGATTTTCCCTCTCTTTCCTTTCCCCCACTGCATACTTGAAAGTTGGTGAGATGGTGACGAACAATTATCCAATACAATACATTTATATTCTTGGTGAAGTCAAACCCATCAAAGCTATTAGGTCATATTGTTACTTTACCTTGGACAACAAAGGTTACCATATTAATAGACTACTATTCTAAACCTGGAGCTCATCCCTCTAGATTCTGATAACCTTTTTCCCCAAGGTACAAAGTCTCCATGTGTTTTTAGACAATTTCTTGTTCCCCAAAACTGAATCACCAAATCATCAAGCAAAATATCCAATATTCATGTCATTTTCCCAACAACCTCTAGATTAAATTTATAAGATTTAGGGAAAAAAACTAATTCAAGAAAAAATAAACAGGTTATGAATGCTTGGAAGGAGGCGGGGAACCCAAAATACCCTAGCCTTTAGGTTAGCCTCTATAACTTTATCTCGAGGGTTTAGGTTTTTGCATAAAATGGAAAACAATTATTACATTATCACATTCCATAGATTCAACATGTAATGTTGTAAAAATTCAAAATTTTTGCTATATATTACCATATTAAATGAAATATTTTTAACATTTAAAAATCACTTATAATTGATATTATTTTACAGGTAAATATTTTCATAGGGGTAAATAAATCAGTAGGATTTTTTTATGTTTTAGTTTTATGCTCAAGTAGTCCAATTCCATAAAGGTAGTACAGTCTATACATCTCATAACATGAAAATGGATTAATAGAAATGAAATTGTGAACAAGATTGATTATGACTTATAGGTAGAAAGATGAATATATATGGAAAATAAATAATAGACCTCATAGACCCTATGTTTCAAGATCTTTGGAGTAGGGACTTACAATGTTAATTGATTATTTGAGGTTTGGCATAAATAAAGTTAATTAATCAACCTCACTTGGGACAAAAACATTAAATTTTAAGGAAAGAGATGCCAAATAATATTAAGGTTCATACATGGAGAGGATGAGTGCTTTAAAAGACTAATTATGCTTGTATATTTATTGATGTCTAATCATTATATAATAAATATATGATATTAAAATTCAATGCAAACATACAATTTAAATTAATTTTAGGATGAATTTTAGATATGTGGATATTAAAATTCAAAAAATACCTAATAATAAGGTGGCAAAAATAAAATTCTCTCTCATAATGTTATTAAACAATATCCTCTTTGATTCAAGTAATGTCAAAATTTAACACACATATCATCCCTCTGACAAGCTTAAGTCTAGATCCATCCTCAACCGCATACCCACATGACAAGCGAGAGATTGGGGTGTGTGGGGGTGGGGGAGAGGGAGGGAGAGAAGGGGAGAGACATTTAATCATTCTTTGCTTGGGGGATTTCAAAATCAAAACAAAAGTAAAATTTGACCTAATTATGTATAATTGTCTTTTAGCCTTTGCTTATTTAACTTGTAAAATGTCTTCAAATCTGTAAGCTGCCTCTAAGCTGGCAGATTCAGATTTACTTGCACATTGGGAAATCACATTGGGCTTATACCTTTCTTGAACATATGAACTGTGCTTGTTCCCGTGTGCTTAAAACAACACAAACCTCTGGATTTGCCCTTCCCCTCCATTTTCATTCTTGAGTAGATAGTGCAAACAATATAGATTAGTCCTCTTGATTGCAATGTCAAGCATTCTGAGCTTGTCCTCTTTGTATTGAAAGCACCTCCCCCACGTGGAAGATGTCTTTGTCAATTGAAGAGACCTTCCACCATTCAAACAAAACACCTTTACACTTCACTTGGTTGGTTCCAATCTCACTCTAGCAAACCTACACCAATGGGCTACTACTCCCAAGGCTACGACCCTCAAATTGGGGGTTGGGAGGTGGGCATAGGCCTTCCCTACACTTAAATGCCCAAGTTCCTCTGCATTGCTCCAACAATATTCCAATATCAGGGATAGTCCCATCTAGAAGATAATAAATTTCTTTTGTTTTTGTGAATTCATGTTGAGCATTTATCCTAAGATCTGTTTCCACCATGGTTTTGTGAACATAAGGACTCAGTGAACCAGAACATGCATGTGTAGCAAACCAAAGGAAATTGTTCCTTTGGTGTGATGAGGAAGTGACAGGTGTGGGGGGGGGGGGGGGGGGGGGGGGGGGGTTTTGAATTTTTTTTGGTTGCGAGAAAACATTGGGGGGGGATGGGCATTGTGGCAAAAGCTTGGGGGAGCCCCGAGG
>Ga0116227_10006036_pt1 | contig 24911 bp, 21 predicted proteins | sample S1TSphgellanicum_FD_89693 | JGI IMG/M metagenome (GOLD analysis project Ga0116227, IMG submission 89693) | Host-associated microbial communities from peat moss isolated from Minnesota, USA - S1T2_Fb - Sphagnum magellanicum MG | ecosystem: Host-associated > Plants > Peat moss > Unclassified... | reverse complement strand
TTTGAGGGTTTAGGGTTTGAAGCATTGTGGGGGGAGGGGGTTGTTCTTTGATTTCTGAAATACATAGCTGCACGGTTCCGGGCATTTGAAAAAAATCAAAATCAAAGTCCCACTGATTCCGGGTGTTTGAAAAAAAAAAAATCATAATCAAAGAACCTCTGGTTCTGGGTATTTGAACAAAATCAAAATCAAAGACCCACTGATTCGGGGTTAATAATAATAATAATAATAATAATATATTATATAAATAAATGAATTAAAATATCATTATAATGATGTGAGAACAAAGCAAGCTCATGGCATAAATGGCTCTCTGCCCCCATTTGGCAAGTTTAAAGAATGTGTACACTAGGCTAGTACAGGTAAAAGCTTCAACACATGATTGTTGAATATTTTATTTAATTTTGAAGATTCTGATGTCAGGAAAATAAATAAATAAATAAATAAATATATCCTGCAATATTCCAAAAGATTTTCTATTTTCCTTTACAAAATCTTGCTTTTTGGAAAACAAAAAAAGTATTTTTTTTGAGAATTTCCATACGTTTCTAATCTGTGTTGAAGCTGCCAAGTGTAGGCTAGTAAGTGAGTGTATATTTATCATGTTTAGCAGCAAACCCAAAAGCTTGGGGATGGGATTAAGCTTTTACCATGGTATCGAGGCAACTCAACACTTGGTGAAACAATTCTCAAAATGTGTGATTGAAATGAAACCTACACGGGTTTGCTTAGTTAAGGATTTTTATTAATTACTTGTTATTTATGAATTTTATTTTATTTTTTTTGCAAATTTTTGCCATTTCATGACCCAAAAAAAAAAATCTGGTGTGACTCATACAAAGGAAAATTTTGCGCAAAACATTTGCCAAATTCACCATATTTTCAGGAAAAAAAATTCTGAAATTTCCATATTTAGACAAAAATATTCTATTTTCCTTCTTGAGCTATACCCAAATTTGGCTGATTTTTTCATTCAGATAATCACCAATGTGGCTAAATCACAAAACTGAAAAGAAAACCTTGCAACCATACTCTTTGGGGCCAAGTCAATAATGAATAATGCATGAAATAATACGACCTACTAGGTATTTGAATGTCGATACATAAAATAAAGGGCGTTGTTGGGGTGGGTTTAAGACCTAATGAACATTCTTCGAAATGTGGGACCGAATGAATGAAAAACTGGGACCAAATTGACAACTACATGGTTCCACAACAGCTGGTGTATATATGCTTTAAAATGTGGGACCAAAATGAAAAAAAATTACAAAATATTGTTGAACAAAAACACGGGACCAAAACTGAAAACTACGATGTTGTTCAACAACACCGGGTGAAATGTGGGATCAAAATGTGCTCAAAATGTGGGACCAAAATGTGTTCAAAATGTTGGACCCTAATGTGCTCAAAATGTGGGACACCAATGTATTCAAAATGTGGGACCAAAATGTGCTCAAAATGTTGGACCCTAATGTGCTCAAAATGTGGGACCAAAATGTGTTCAAAATGTGGGACCAAAAATGAAAACCCTACATCATCACATTTTGTAGTCTCATCTGTCAATTTTTTTGTCTTCAAATTTTTTAATCTTCCAAAAATCCTCTAAAAGAAACCAAAATCCTTCAATATATTATTATAACTCTATTATAACTAATCTCAAGTTTCAACACAAGCCCAAAATATCATCTTTCAAAAATCCTCATATAAAAAATAAATAGACCTATTATTATTATTACCTAGGGGCCAAAATACCTTAAGCTACTATAACTCCATAATGAATCTAAACACAATATCCTTGCCTTTTGGTAGGCAAGGCCAATAAATCAAGTGTGTAATAATAATACACCATAGTACCTTGGCAGCTTTGACACTAATTACTTCTACTTGGTTAAGGTACCATTTGTATAATAAAATGTTGAAATTTTTTGACCTAATAATTGTTTTTTCCAAAAACATAAAATTTTGTGAATGAGATAATTAAGAATTTTTTATAGAAAATAAAAGAAATATTATTATTTTTTAGGATACAGAATCTTCAAAATTAATTAACTATTCAATAGACATGTGTGGAGCTTCTTCCCCTGTACTACATACATACATACTACGCTATTGGGAACAAATGATGATGTAGAAAGAATGCATTGAGAACATGGTTACTTCCATAGCCTAGGGTCAGTTTCCACATTTACAAAATGAATTTTTTATTTTTTTTCAAAAAATGGCTTTTTTAAAATTATAAAATTATGTTTTTTTCCATCATCCACCATGATAATGTGATGTGAGTAGTGAAATTATTTAGAATGTAGCCTATGATAATTATGATGAATTTCAACATGTGAACTTCATATTTTTCACAAAATTTCATTTCACTATTTTGAGGATTATTTAATGACAAAACTGACCTTAGGGTAAGGTATTGGTAAGTATTTAGTACCTAGTGGGGGAAAAAAAAATGCACATAAGTTGTTACCCAGATTTATTATGAGCTCTCCACTCAACCTTAGGAACCTCCATTGTCTTTTCAGGGAATTTTGCAATGTAGTCATGGTGGTGGTGATCATCCATAAGCTGGTATAGCCAAATTTGGCTATTAACAAAACATCAAAGGAGAAAAATTTAAACATCCATTTATATTTTTGGCTACCTAGTTGAACCATGTGTAAAAAATCTGACAATTTATTAATTTAAAAAAATTGATTCAGGGTTGATTCTAAAACATTATAGATGTCCTGACTCTCATCCCAAGGACTTCCTAAATCAGGCAGGGGTCTTTGAATCCAAATTAAAAAACTTTGGTTAATTATTAGCTGTAAGAGGCCTTACCCAAGAAAGAAAGTGAAGGTACCAAAGTACCAAATGTAGGTGCTGGTTCACCTTTGCCAAGTTGGGTGGAGAGCTCGTTGTAATTTTGTGATCAAGAGATTTTTTTCATCTCATGCCAAGTTGGGTGGAGAGTTCGTAGTAAATTTGTGTGATCAAAAATTGAATTTGTTCATCTCTATTCTATTCTCTCATTGTTTTTGGGCTGCCAATTTTTCTTAACTGTTTGAAGTACCTTCCAATGTAGGTGCTGGTTCAACTTGGCCAAATTGGGTGGAGAGCTCGTTGTAATTTTGTGATGAAGAGATTTTTTTCATCTCTTTTCTCTCATTGTTCTGCTGTCAATTTCTAACACTTACCCAGGAATGTACCTATAAATGAATGATTGTTTTGGAAACTGGGTGTTTTGGAACTTTTGGGGATTTGGTGCTTTTCTATTTTTTTCCTTTCCTTGCTGGTATCCTTGTTGTGTTCTTTCCTGTTCTTTCCTTTCTCTCCTTCTTTTGTTTCCTTTCTTTTGCAGCAGGTGCCAGGGAGAGAGTAGGTGGGGCAGTTTTGACATTTGTGTTGCTGAAGAAGAAGATGATGGAGAACAAAGAAACTGTTTGAGGATCTTTAGTTGACTCTGTTGTTGTAGCAAAATGGGTTGGTGATAGTAGAAACATTGGAGCTGCACATTTGTAAGTAGAAGAAGAGGAGGAGGAGGAGGAGGAGGAGGATCTGTTTTAGGAGCTTTGGTTGAATCTGTTGTTGTAGCAAAATGGGTTGGTGATAACAGCAGTGGTGGAGCTCCACATTTGTGCTGAAGGAGGAGGAGAAGAAGAAGAATCTGTTTTAGGAGCTTCAGTTGAATCTATCGTTGTTGTAGTAAAATGGGTTGGTGATGTAGCAGTGACGGCGCTCAACATTTGTGCTGAAGGAGAAGAAGAAGAAGAGGAAGAAGGAGAAGAACAAGAACAAGAACAAGAAGTTTGTGTTTGAGGAGCTTTGGTTTTAATCTATTGTTGTGGCAGCTGCTGAATGGGGGAGTTGGTGATAATCCTGAAGCCTTTGTAAGGCAGTGTTTTCTTGGTGCAGCAGCATGGAAGCAGCTCCACACTTGTTTCTTGGCAGAACAAGAAGAAGAAGGAGAAGAAGCTGCTGGAGAAGAGCAGCAAGCGTTGTGGGAGAAGAACAACAACAACACTTGTGTCCAAGACTCTAGAGCTGCAGCTCATCCCATCAGCTGCAGTGGGAGGGAACTCAACCAAGTGTGCGAGTACAAGTGAAAGCACTTCTTCATCTTCTTGCTTGCTCCTGATGATCAACAGCAAATTCAAGAGCTAGGGAAGTAGTTAGGTTGTAGCAACCCAAGCTTGAGAGAGAGAGGCAAATGGGGAGAAAAGTTGTAAAGAGCACGGCAGCTGATCCGGAAGAGCTGGACAGCAGCATCAGAAGAGGAAGACAGCAGCAACAGCAACAGCAAGCGAGCTGCGAGAAACCATGTGCGAGTCCGCGAGGACTACTAAGAGGAAGAAGATCACTCACCAAATCCAGCTCCACAACAACAGAAAGCCCGCGTCGTTGGTCAGTCTTCAGCTCCAACAGCGTCAGCAACAATAGCAACAACAATAACAACACCGTCGCCATCAGTCCCCGGAACTCGCTCCAGGTGTCAAGGCAGCTGGATTTCAGCTCCCCCAAGAGCGTCACTTCCAAAGGAGCAGCAGGAGGGGGCTGTGCAGCACAGACACAGGCGACGACGATCGTGAGTCCCAAGAAGGCGGCGAGCGGCTTGAATGGCGTCGCCGTCTTCAGTCCACGAGAGAGTGTGGTGTCCAGCGTCGGCAACAGTCAGAGATTCTCCGAGAATGGGGATGCAGATTCCATGACCAGCAACTACTGCCCAGGTGGTGGTGGAGGAGCTGCAGCCATCTGCATTGATGAGCTTCGACAACTGGAGAGTATTCTTCATGCCTCTGGAGCTCGTCTGGATGAGCTTTACAGAAAGGTATGGAAAATGCTGTCTTCTGCTTCTTCCATTCTGCTGCAAATCTCTCCTCTGCGAAAATACATTCTTTTCGCATTTTTGGATTTCTTCAACAACCCATCTGAGAGAGAGAGAGTGATCTCAGACACAAACTCTTTTTGCATTTGTGAATTTCTTCAACAACTCATCTGAGAGAGAGAGAGATCTCAGACAAATTCTTTTGGCATTTGTGAATTTCTTCAACAACCCATTTGAGAGAGAGAGAGAGAGAGAGAGAGAGAGAGAGATCTCAGACACAAACTCTTTTTGCATTTGTGAATTTCTTCAACGACCCATCTGGGGTAGAGAGAGAGACACACACACACACAAGCTTTTTTGCATTTGTGGATTTCTTCAACAACCAATCTGGCAGAGAGAGATCTCAGACACAAACTTTCTTGCATTTTTGCATTTCTTCAACAACGCATATGGGGTAGAGAGAGAGGGAGAGAGATGATCTCAGACGCAATCTCTTCTCAGATACAGTCCCTCAGCAGCTCTGCCTGTCTGTTGGCTGCCATTCATTCCTTGCTCCCAAACAGAAAAGAAGAAATTCTTCCTCAAGCTGCTGCAACAATTTGACTGTCAGACCTGAAGAGTACCCTTTTTTTGCTTTGGATCTTTGGTGTTTTTGCTTGAAGGTTACCGTGGACTCGGGCAGCTTCAAGGACCATGCCTCGGTGTTTGACAGCTTGCAGTGGGACATACTGAAGGAGATGGGGTACTTGAGCTGGTTTGGACTCGCCTTCTTACTTGCGGCTTTCTTGAGCTCTCACTGCAGGGAAGAAGAAGAAGATGAAGAAGACGAAGAAGAAGACGGTTCAATTGATCATCGTCATCCAAGACATCACCAACGTCAACTTGGTGGTGTACGCAAGCACCATTGGAATGACTTGAGAGCTCAGTCTGATTTCATCCTAGAGCAATTGGATGAGCTCAATTTGTGCCTTGAATCTGACAGCAATATCTACAAATTGGTGGCTGCAACTCTTCTCTATTGCTATTCTGTAATAAGACATCTGGAGCAGCAACCTCGCAAGTGAGTAAATTCTCTCTCCCTCTTGTTGTCTCTCTCACTGTTGTTATGTTCCCTGGAAACCTTTGTTGCAAAGCTCTTGAAAAAATCTTTATGACAAAGCTCTTTCTTCTTCTTCTTATTGCGAGCTTCTAAAGAATTGTTTGCAAACCTTCATGAAATCACTGATACTTTTGCTTGCAATCTTTTCTTTAGAATAATTGCAACAGACTTATGAAATCATTATTCTCTCATTGCAAGCTTTTGGAGACTTGCAACCCTCATGAAATTGCTATTCTTAATTGTTGTAAGATTATGGAGACTTGCAATTGTCATGAAATTGCCCATCTTACTTGCAAGCCTTTGGAGACTTGCAACCTCATGAAATCACCACTCTTAGGTTGCAAGCTTTTGGAGACTTCCAACCTCATGAAATTGCCATTCTTACAGTGCAAGCTTCTGAAGGCTTGCAAACCTCATGAAATTGCCATTCTTGGGTTGCAAGCTTTTGGAGAATTGCAACCCTCATGAAATCACAATTCTCACTTTTCAAGCTGTCAGAGAATCGCAACCCTCATGAAATCATGCCATTCTTACTTCACAATCTTTTGGAGTTATCCCAGCTCTTACTTTGTGAGCTTTTGGAGGATTTCAACCTCATGAAATCACTCATTCTTACTTGCAGAAATCTGCAAGCGAAGAGTCACATTACGTTTACACAAAGCTTCAGTCTTTAGATCATCTCTGCTTCAATGTTAAGGCGTTCTTCTGGTATGTTGTGGTCATTTTTTTCCTTGATAGGAGAAGTAAAACAGGGTTGAGAAATATGTGTGTGCAGGTGCATGTGCTTTGGGTCACGAGCGGATGGCACTTGGAAGCTGCAAATAGACAGCATCATAAGTGAGCTGAAAGTGTTGCAAGACAATTTGAACTTTGCCATGATAGCAGCTGTTGGGAACCGTATCGCGCAACCGCTTTTTAGCCCTCCTGCAGTTGCGCCCAGCAAGAAGCCAGGCCTGCAAGAGCGGCAGTTCAATGCAACAGTTGGCCTAGATGAGCACGTCAACTATATCATTGATTTCATCAAGAGACCTGGAGTGTGCTTGGTAGGAATTCATGGGCAAGCTGGCCTCGGGAAGACAAGTCTGCTGAATGAAATCGTTACCAAAGTGGAAAACTCAGAGAAGCGCTTGTTTGCATACATCGAGATGAATGATGATCTGCGGATACTGCAATCATCTCTGTTGCTGCAATTGGGTGGTGGTAAAAGGGATTTCCAAACCACTTCACTTGGACGCAGTGCAATTCTGTACCAGTTACGCAAACTCAAACAGCAGAGCAAGGTAGTTCGCATTGCAATCGATAACCTCTCTGATGTGCGATTGGTGGGACAGCTTTTTCCACATAGTCTTGGGAAAGTTCTTCCCGTGGATAGCTCTATCTTGATAACATGTCCTTCAGTTGCAATCGTCAACAAAATTGATCAACTCTGCCGCAGAACAATGCTTTCTGATTACCACTACTTGCCTTTCAAGTTACCACACTTGGCACCTGAGCATGCAAAGAAGCTCTTTGTCTTTCACTTGGCGATTGCAGCAGAAGTACCTGTGAACTCAATTCTACCCGTTGAGGATGATGGTGGTATGTCCTCCTCCTCAAAGTACACAGACTTAATCAACCAATTCCTGCCATTGTGCGAGGGCCTTCCTATGGCACTCAAGGTTGTTGGTCACTACTTCTCCAATTCTGCAAATTGTAATGAGGAGAATTGGACAGCAGTGGCAAAACGAATGAAGATGGCCGAGGATGACATGGAGACAACAGAAGACCGCATGTTTGCAAAGCTGATGGTAAAAGAACAGAAACTACAAAGTGATCACCATATTGCACTGCTTGTGAAAGAAAGAAGAAGTTGCTTCTTCTTCAAGAGCTTGAAACAAGTGTAGACCTTGCTTCTCATGAGTGCATTTTTTAAAAAAAAGTTTCTACAGGTCTCTTAACTGATGAAACTGCTCTTTGGGTTCTTTTCTTTGTTTATGGTGATTTTCAGGTCATCTTTGAGAAGCTGGGTTTGGCACAGAAGGAGGCGTTTCTAGACATTGCTACTTTCTTCCGATCCTGGGATTGGAGAATAGTGGAACGGATAGTTGGGAAACCACAGCTGGAGCAATTAGTTAACCAGGGCTTTGTGCATTCCAAACTGAAGGACATTGAAAGCTTCACAGGGATCATGCAGCTCACTTGCTACTCTGAGCAACCGTGGAAGACAGAGGTGGTGATGATGCATGATTTGCTGCATGCCATAGCTTGCAGACGTGCTCATGGGAATCGTGTGCAGTCAGAAGATCAGGCACACTTACCAGATCGGCTCTTGATGGATAGCCCTGGCATGGTAAGAAATTTTCTTCACTAGTACTGCAGCTCAGTTTCTCTTTGTTTGGTCCAGTGTTGGTCCGGTATCAACTTTTGAACATACCAGCCTGATCCTCTCCTGGTATTGGGTATTTCTGAACTCTTTCGGGTTTGTTGTGCATGAACTTGACTTCTTTGAAAATGTGGGTATATGTTGTTCTACAGGAATTGAGCCAGGTGCAAGGGCTATCTCTGATAAACTGCAAAGAGCCCTTACAAGGTGCAATGCTCGAGAAAATGCAGGACTTACGAGTCCTCATCCTACAGAACATTGCCATCAAAGGCTTCTGCAGCAAGGCCTTGAATCAGCTGCAGTTTCTATACTGGGGCAAAACCCAAGTTTCTCGAGAAGTTCGCCTACCCTTTCAAATTGGGAAGCTGCGCAAGCTGGAGATGATGATCCTTTGTGCCCATGAAATTGACTTGCTGATGAAGGTTTATTTTGATTGCTGTTTCATTTTTATATCTTGTCATTCTTGTGAAATTGCTGCAAGAAACTTCATAACTCTTATTGTTGCTGAAATCATGTCTCTTTGTCGGATGCAGTTCCCTCCCCATCTGAAGGATCTGACCATAATTGGGTGCAACATGGAGGAACTGCCAGAGACTCTGCTTGTGCTGTCAGACTTAGTGGAGCTTCATCTTGTCAGCTGCAACTATCTCCTCGACCTGACTCCTTCGTTTGGCAGTTTGAAGATGCTGTGCCGCTTTCGGTTGGAGAATTGTCTCAGCATCCGCTTCCTACCAAGATGTATCGGGGTTCTTTCAAGCCTTCATGAATTGGACCTCTCAGGTTGCACCAACCTCACCACGCTTTCTTCAGAAATAGGCAAACTTGTAGGTTTGAAGAAGCTCAACCTCTCACGCTGCAAATCACTTGTCAGGCTGCCAGCAGAGATTGGGCGTTTGAGGAATCTATCAAGCCTTAACCTTGGACAGTTGCAGATTGTGAACTTGCCTGTCGAAATTGGAAATCTCCGTGCTCTGGAGGATCTCTCTCTTTCTGGGTGTGCACAACTTGAGAAGCTTCCAAAGGAAATCGGTCACCTGGCTTCATTGTTGAGGCTGAATCTGAGCTGCTGTACATCATTACAAGAGCTCCCAAAAGAAATTGGGAAGCTGATCTCATTGCAGAGACTGTCTCTCAACTCATGCTCATCGTTGTCTAGATTACCTGACCAGCTTTACGAGATTGTTACACTCCAGGCACTGGATCTTGACTACTGCAAATCACTCACGCACTTGTCCCCTGAGATTGGCAATCTATGCTGCTTGCAGCGCTTATCCCTCAACTGCTGCACTCGCCTAACATGGCTGCCAACTGAAATCACAAGCCTGCCTTGTCTACAACTGATCAACCTAGTTGGGTGTACAGGACTGAAGCATGAACATCCAGAAGAGATGGAGAAAATCACACGACAGAACTCTACAACTGCTTACAGGGATCCTGGTGGTTTGATCAGTCTAGAGGGACCCAAGAACCGGAGCTTCAAGCTCTACAGCATGACATACTGATGATGATAGAGAGAGCGTTTTTTTTTACATCTTCATCATCAGCTCATGAATTGTGTCTGATGAGAAGAAAATGTTCCTACCCTGGAAACTCCAGTGTCCGATTAGTGCTAAATCTTCACTTCCAATTTGTTTTAGAGGGGGTTTAGGGTTTAAGGTTTTTAGTAAACATTACTTTTCACATGCCAAGCTAAGGATCTTGATTATTGTGGCAATGTATATGATGATCACATTTGGGCATCGGTTTAGGGTTTAGAGAGGCTACTTTGAATCTAGTTTTCCCATATTAGGGTTTTAGAGTTGTGAATAGTCCATGTCCTCCCTTCTTCTTCCTCTTCATCATCATCATCAAAGTGCATCTCCACTCATAGTATTGCTACTCCTCCTCCCATCATCTTGTGATTCAATGCTTTTGTGCCTTCTTTAGCTTATGGGGCTTCGAATTGAATTGATATTGGCACATATAATTGGTTTTGTATAACAAACTTTTGAAATTGTAATATTGGGTGACATTGAACGTTTCAAGGATGATTATTTTATGGGGGCTTCTTGCAACCACTTGTAACGTGTTCAATCTTTCTTTAGAAATTCTCAACAATAGTTTTTCTCAAGATCTATCTTCAGAGCATTTTGTTCGTGCTTTACATCATAGTCAATTAATTAATCTTGATACATTTTACAGTTGGTTTTTTGGTATTAGGGAAGTGATGGTAAGAGACAAACATATATGGGAGTTTGGTATCTTGTCATGGTGAATGGGTTTAGGGTTTAGGGTTTAGTCCCATTGTTTTGTATATGAGACTACATGCATGGGAGTTGGGTAACTGGTCATGGTGAATGGGTTTAGTGTTTAGTCTCATTGTTTTGTATGTGAGACTACATGTATGGGAGTTGGGTAACCGGTCATGGTGAATGGGTTTAGGGTTTAGTCTCATTGTTTTGTATGTGAGACCACATATATGGAAGTTTGGCAAGTGGTCATGGTGAATGGGTTTAAGGTTTAGGGTTTAGTCTGTATGTGAGACTACATATATGGGAGTTTGGTAACCAGTCATGGTGAATGGGTTTAGGGTTTAGGGTTTAGTCTCATTGGTTTGTATGTGAGACTACATGTATGGGAGTTTAGTAACCGGTCATGGTGAATGGGTTTAGGGTTTAGGGTTTAGTCTCATTGTTTTGTATGTGAGATTACAGAGTATCATACATAATTCCATGGTTTTTGAAAATCAAATATTTGTATCAATATTCATAGTGCAACTTGGTTTTGTTCAAAATGGAAATAAGAGTCACAAGATTGTTTCATGTTGTATCCTACTTAAGGACATAATGGTTATCTATTACTCAATGGATCATGATTCTTCATAAGGAGATTCAATGAACTAGAATTAATTTTAATTTAATTGTATACTCATAGACATGAACATGGATGATACTACCCATTTGGTGATTTTTCTTACATCTTGGTCGAATTCTGGCTATTGAAAATCTCAAAAAGCACATGATTTTAGCACTTTGAATTTTTATATAGCATTTTGGCTATATATAGCCATTCAGAAAAAAGGCTGATTCTTATAATCAACCTCAATCAAATCTCCCAAATTGATGGCAAAAGGTTATCAATATTTTTAATAAGTTATGTCAAGCTTATGCGCTCAACCGTTTTTATTTTGAATTTTGTGATGTAGCCATAATTGACGGTCATCCACAAGAGGAATCAGCCAAATTTGGCTATACTTAGGTCACAGAGGAAAGTCAAAAAAATTTAGGAATCCTGCAACTTTTTGGCGACCTGTTGGAACCTATTGCCTAAATATGGCGATTCTAGAAAAAAAGAATTCTTGAAATCTTGCAACTTTTTTTTTCCCACAAAAATCCTTTGAATGAGGTGCACTGAATTTTTATTTATTTATTTATTTATTTGTTGTTGTTACCAAGTGGCGAAAATTTACCAAAATAAAAGCTTTGGTGCATAGTACATAGTAGTGATAAATATATATATTTCAATTTTCCAATGTTGCATCATTGGCTAGCATTCCCAAGAGGGATTTAGCATTAAATGGCAATAGGTTTTTATTTATTTACTTTTCAAACCTTATATATATATATATATATATATATATATTTAAAAACCTAGCTCAAACAAAGCTACCAAACTAAAATTAGAGTGGTGAAATTTTTTCAAATTTTTTTTTCCAAATTTAGTGATTTGTTTTTCAGAAAAAGGGAATATTGTGACAAAATATTGCCTTATTTTTATTTTTTGTCATTTTGGCGAAACTTCACACCAAAAAAAGTGCTCGCATAATTTTCAAAAACCATGGATTAAATCACTTAATTAATTAATTAATTAATTAATTCCCTTTCCAAATGTTGTTGTTCAATGAAAGGTTAATTCCATTCAAGTTATGTCAAAAAAATCATTGTATTTTTTTAACCAAGTATTTTGCCAACTCAAGTTTAGTAAACTCCCTATGGGGGCAAACAACTGTTAATCTCATTTTTTATTATATTTCATTTCCAAAATTTCCAGTAAAAAATATTTTTAAAATTCAGAATTTATTTATTTATTTTTCTATATTATTTTTATTCACTGATAAAATTCAACACATTTTCAGTTACTATTCCAGAGAAATGAGAAAAAGAAATCATGTTTTTTTAATTCATTTTTAGGTATTTATTTCTCCCAGAATTTTATTTTTCTAATGAGGAAAAAAATGAAGTTAATTCAAGTATTAAACAAATAAATAAATAAATAAATAAATCCAACTGTTTAATTTCAATGAGAGTGTTTTTAAAAAGTTTTTTAAATGCTAGAAATTGGGGGCCAAGGGTAAATTTCCTAATCACCACCGTGATACCCGGAGGTTCTCTGCGCCGTTTCTCATAACTACAGAACGTTGGTAATTTTCGTTACTTACTTCTTTACTCTGAAACGGTCCTTTGAAGTGACACGACAGATCCAATCGGACGGCGCAGATTGCATCCCAATTCAAAAAAAAAGAAAATTGGTAACAGTAATTGAAATCCGTCCGATTCAGTGCCCGGAGAATATTAGTGAGAGTTTTAGTAGGAAGATTAGTCAGTTTATTAGATTAATTAATCCTCCCCTGCCAAGACCGCTGCCCTTCTTCATCTTCTTCTTCTAGCGAGCGCTCTCTCTTGTTTTCCTTCGTTTCGTTTTGAGCTTCTTCAGACAGAGATCACACAGAGTCTTGTGTTTTATTCTTTCGGTTGCGGCGATTTCGGTGTGCTGTGATCAAGAGGAAGATAATTGCTGAGATCCGAAATTTTTTTAAAAAATAATTATCAAATTTTTTTTAATAAAATTCCTGAAACTAGATTCAAACAATTTTCTTTTACTGTATGTATGAAATTTGGATAGTTCTTCAGGTACTTACTTGTCGATCGACGGCGGCGGGTTGCAAGTCGGATCGATTCCGATGCGCGGGGAGATTCGCTTCATCTGAAGTCGATTTGAGGAACTTTCCGTAGTTTTTTGCAGCGGTATGACGAGAGTTGAGGGAGGAAGTCTAGAGAATGAAAAAGAGAGAGAGTGAGAGAGCGAAAAGAAAACAACAACAACAACAAAATAATTTCATTTCATTCCTTGAGTGCATTATTGTGCATTATGCTTGCAAGTGTCTTAATTTCATTCTGTGTTTTCCGTTGGCCGAGATGATCGTCGTCAGGATTTGACTAGATTTGTTTCTTATTATAACAACACAGCGGTGATCGATTTGAGAATGATGCGTCAAGCTTGTACAATTGCATACCTGAGTGCGAGAACTTGAGATCTAGTCGACTTTGAGATGTTTGTTTAGCAAAACTGTCAAGCAGTTCATTGCGATTCAAGTTGACGTTCCCGCTGTTGTGAGATTAGTGCTTGAATCTTGTTTGTTGTACACTATAAGCCTCCGCGGGAAATTCAGATCTGTTGTGATGAATATCATGAGTCTTGCCTACAGCGGCGGTCGAGAAACTACTTCCATGACTAGTCCTGGAGGAAGAATTCTCATGAAGAAGATCGTCAGGCTGGTACAGCAGCAGCTTGTTGTTGTTCTCGTGCTTTTTCTGACGGTGGAAAGTCGACGGGTGACGGGCTCGCGATTCTGCCAGCGACCGGCGCTGCCCGGCTACGGATGCTCGGAACACACGGTAAAATGAACATTCCCTGAACACAATAACATGACAATCTGGGTTCAGAAAAGTTTCTGCTGTCTAAACAAGAGTGTATTTCTCTCTAACTGGCAAGCTCGAAATTTCCTTGTCAAGTGTTCGTCGTCTGATGAGTAGTACTGCATTCTAGACACGGGCTTTCCTGATCGGGATAAGTCTTGTAATGGACAAGAAATCGAGCATTCATGTACGCCTACAAGCACTCTTGTTCCGATGCGCTGATGATCACGTATGGTCGAGTACAGCACCGAAGAGTTTGAACTTTGCAAAGAAATCTATGAAGCTTTGATCTCAGGGATATGAAATTTTCGTACAGAAATCTCAATATCTTTCAAGCCGCTTCCAAATAGCAATGGAGCTGCACGCGAGACACGATACATTTTCGGCAAAAAAATCTTCAGACATTGCTCTATTACATGACTCATGACTCACGGTCGTTCTCTGTAAACTGCAGGTACAGACAGATGATGGTTATCTGCTGGTACTGCATCGTCTATCGTTGATCAAAGTTTCCCGAAGCGCACCTGCCTCTACCGCATCGTCGATGACAACACCAACATCATCAGATGCTGCTGCAGCAAATGTTACTAGATCAGCTCCTGGAACGACAGTAGAACGCCCGAATGTCGCAGAGACCGAGAATAGAACCGCCACATTATACCTGAGGGTAAGCAGCAACGTCTCGCGAGCTGGTCACAGTTGCAGCTCGTGCACTGTAGATGGTAACTGTATACCGATCTCAAATTGCCAAAGTGCTCCGGTTCTTGTCACACTGCTTGTCTGATGCACGTGTTCCAGATATGGAGTTGATCAGACTAATTGAATCGCGTGTTTCTTGTCATGTCCACAATATGGTACTGGTCGTAGAATACACTAGTACCTCGGCGGCGACAAAAACCAATTATTACAAGCGGCGTCGCATCAGAATCGGCCACTAACAACAACGGCTCCGGCACTCCCAGCCTCCAGGGAGCTGCTGCACCTGCGCCAACAAGCATTCGGGGGAATCCAGCAATCAGTGGAAGAAATAACTCCAGGAAGTCTGCCGCCCCCGACTGTCCAAGTCCAGGATCGACGATTCCAAATGTTCCGCCGACGGTTCCCAATGTATGTAAATTCCATAAGGCTCAATATGATCATTTGCATCGCTCAGTCTAGTGTGGCCCCGTGAAGTATCGTGAACACGGCATGTGTCGGGAATATTAAGCTTGGTTTATACTTTTCCTGTGACAGGTGCCAACGAGGAGGAGGCCACCTGGAATTGGGGCACCCGTGCTACTTATGCATCAGGAGTTCCAGAATGGAGATATCTGGTTACGCCATGTGGACGAGCAAAACCGCACAGACATGTTGTTGCCGGTGATGCTACTGGAGAAAGGCTTCGATGTGTGGGTGGGGCACCAGCGTGCTACGTTGTGGGGAAATGGTCATGTGAATTTGACTCACACCCAGCAGGTACAGTAGTCCTAATATATCCCCGCTTCTTCATCACCTGGATGCTAGCTCATAAATTTCCGCTACTTTTCAACGTCCAGGGCAAATGAGTACTCGCAAATCTAACGTCTTACCACTCATGAAATATCTCATCCTCACTGATTCCCGCTAATTAGTACCCTCAACCCTAAACCCTAACACCTTCTGGCAAGCTGAATGTCTAGGCATATTGGGACTGGACATGGGATCAGCATGCGCAATATGACCTGCCTGCCCAGCTTCTCTTCATCAACAATGTGACCCACAAACGGATCCACTATATTGGCGTGTCACAGGTGTTGTATGAGTCCATCAGCCATTGCAATTGCTTTGCACCTCTGCTTTGGATGAGTTTATACGATCATTTCTGCTCATGTGTTTCCCCAGTAAGGCATAGTTCTGCTAAGAGGAATGTTCTACCGGCTGTACTGGATCTGTGGTCATTGCTAAGATGTCACCCAGTAGCTCATAATTGTCAGAGTCAAAAAGTCTGCTCTTGTCATTCTTGTGCATTGTTTGATATATTATCAGCTGTAGCTTGATCCACTGCTTAGTGTTGACAGTTGGGTCACTGTGGGTGGTGTGAGGTGGTGAGATAGGCAGCCACTGTGGGAGCTGCAGGCGCAACAGTTGAGCGCACATCCTCGTTGCTGAAAAGCTTGACAGTAATTGGACTTACTGCATACAGAGGCTATACAGACTCTCGGTTGCTCAATGCCTGGGCCTACTACTTTGGTCGAAGTCTGGACATGGTAGGTACAATGTGTATGTTGAATCCTGTATCTCCAGTTGATCATTGATCATTACTAGCTGCTGGCACATGATTCTGAATGTGGCACCTTGCAAACATCTGTAGAATGTGATGTTTGCTGACAACCATAACAGCATGACTTTCGATGGACTGTGTGTGTGTGTGTATGTGTAAAGGAGTACTATGCTACAGGCTTCCAGAATGGCGCCTTCAATTATTCTGCGTAAGGAACCCAAAACTCTTAGAACCCAAGTTGAGATTTGCCTCCAATGTTTTGTCCATGGATTGTTCCCATGAATCCTCTGCCAGGTTCTTTAATTGTTCATGTTTTGAGATTCTCAAGGATTGAGCCAGTACTGTTGGCATCATGTTCAATCCTCTTTGACCAGAGAATTTTCACCACGACCCATCAACAGAGCCAGCCCTCCTGGCACAGGATTCAACCTCATTTCAGGTGCAGGTCACTCACTGTACCTTTTGTTGTACAATGTCAGGTCTTTACTGTAACCATATCAATTGAAGCTAACACTGACAAAATTCACCCAGAGCTTCACACAGTAGAGACCCATGTTCTTTCTTCAGACTGTTTCAAAAGTCTCATATCTGGTGCTAGCTAGCCTCTTGGTAGTCTATTGGTAATCTCAGTTGTCTACTGTTGTAGGCCCCAATTGCTGTCTCGGACCAGGAGTGGTGGATTACAGCAATGGCTGGGATGGCACCACCTCATTCAAGAACCTTCTGCAGTGGCAGCAAGGTCAGGGTCCTTCCCTCTCTCAAATCTGGTGCTTGGAGTTGTGCAATGATGTCAATTGACTAGAAAAAACTTATAATATCAAGTTTTGTCATTTCAGTTGTGAAGTTACAATCCATCCAGATTCTTAGGAACACCAGATTGGTGAAAAAAATGCAGCTCTTCCCTGTTGTCAGTAACCAATGTATTGCTGTAACTTTTGAAATTATCTTAACAGAATACAATACATTCTCACAGTATGTTCTCTGCGTACTGGCACATGTGATGCACAATGTACCAGGAATCAGGACAGATCGCTGGGCCAAATTTGACTACAGTGATTATATTCGAAACAGACTTGCATATGGTGTGTGGACACCTCCATCCTATAGTCCTGAGCTCATACCTTCAACACTTCCAGTGTTTGTTATATATGGAGGCCAGGATTGGACAGCCCCAGCACATGGAGTGAGAACATTTATTGCCCGGTTGAGGCAGCCACCGACTGTTCTGTTCATGCCACGCTATGCACATGATGATCTCACCTACAGTGTCACCCGGGAGGCTGATTTGTTTCAGCCCATCCTGTCATTCTTGGAAGCCAACCACTGATCCAGACTTGAGCCAGCTGGAGTGAATCCTTGGGGGTCTGATCTTGAATCCATGAGAACCATCTCCTCGAGTCTGCACATTCCTGGTTTTACATCAACCTCTTTGCTGCATTCTATGAGGACTTGAGGAATTTTCTTCATTCAAGGTTCAGTTGCTTGAGATGTGACTCCCTTTGTGGTCCCAGCTTCCGGTAGCTTTATATGTCCCAGACTTTTAGTTAAGGAATTTTTTTTGTGCAGTTTTAGGTGCATGTTGGCATATCATTGGTCATTGGCAACAACAAAACATGGCATGTACTGGCTTGTTTCCCCTTTGCTTCTTTCAAGCCACTTTCAGGAGGGTTGGATTCTCTTCTCTCGCCTCAGACGAGCTGGGATATCACAACAGAAAGGCCCTGAAGGTTGTGCTGAAGACTAGAAGCAGGTACTTCATATTACAAGCAGAGCTCAAGTTTTTGGGTTTCCATTGACAATTATTCGTAGCCATCATTACTTTGTTACTTTAGTGGAAATAAGACAATGCCTATCTTCAATTCTGTTGAACATGTCATCTGTCAACTGAATAGCCCAGGACAAAAGAAGCCCTAGATCGGGAAGGTTCAGAGTTACCTGAACTTGCAGCAGAGTTTTGTAAAAGAGTTCTTGATGTAGCAGAGAAACCACGATTTTCAGGTACAAGCTTTGAACCATTGTTTTTTCTCCTGTCAACTGTCCTCATCTTCTGTTCTGGGGCGACTCATGTTTCTTAGCTGTAGTGTTTTGTGCTATAATTACTATTAGGACCAGAAGTTTTGGTTCAAATTTTCCATCATCTCGGGATGGATGTGAGCCTGTTTGTTCCCCAGTATATTTTTTTCCTTTGCAAATAATGGGCATTCCATTTTTAAAAACTCCCTGCATTTTTTTTCTAGTTTTTTCTCTTCTTGTGATACCCTTCACGTATCTGCTGGGTATCATGAGAGAAAAAAGAGAACAAAAAATGGAGCAAGGCCTTACACTTAGTAAAGCCCTTGGCCGCAGGCTTTGTTGTACACACAAAAGGTATGATGCTATCGGCATGGCCCTAGCCCATATTATGGTTGAGACTTGAAACTTTGGTTTTGTGGAATGAAAGCATTGAAGATGGAAATGTTACTCTTCTTCAAGTTCATGAAAAGCCCCTTTTTTTCCTCAAGAAACAATAAGGGATGTGAATCCTTTGAAACATGTTTTCGAAATTGGACATTGGCTGGTTGCTTTGTGAAGTGAGATCAACAAAGGTAGCGGCCTGCCTACTTATTATGGGGGGTTATATGAATACAAGACATTCATGTGTTGAGACTTAAGAGTGGAATTTAATTCAAGAGAATGCAGCTATGAAAGCCTACTTGACCTACTCTGGGCACACTATTACCCCCACAACTCATAACCACCATTGCTGATGGCATAATAATGTATAATAACATTTCTTCTCGTTCCCCTCGCAATCCATTTCTTGCACAATGCCACACTTGCTGTGGACAAATTTGCCTTCATAATAGTGCAAAGAAAGATGTGTTCAGTCTTTCCAAAACCCTCAAATCAGAATTTTGGAGTTTGAGTCCACACTTGGGTGTCATGTGGAGCAAAGGATTTGCCCATTCATGGACCCAAACTCAATTTTGAGTTTCTAATTGACCTAATTAATTGTCTATACTTTGGGTCACTGGGAGGGTTTTAGGGTTTAGGGTTTAGGGTAGGCACTTTAAACAATTCCGGTATCTATTACTACTCTCCAGAATAAGAGAGAGTTGCCAAGGAGTCCTTGGAAGAACATCAAAAGGCATTGAATTGAAAGATTACGACTGAGATTTTACCAGCAAAGAAGTTTTTTCTGTGTCAAAGAATACCCACCTAGCATGAATAGTATTTGCCAAAAGGAGGATGTTTTTTGCTTGGGACAATTTTTGAACTTGATCACAAAGACCTGCACCAATTTTTTTCCTCATAATCCTTCTCATTTATTATGGGAAATTCTTTAAGAGAATTGTAATGCATTTCAAAGATCAGAATGCCTATTGCAGCCAGCAAGCATTCTGTTTTTTGAAATGCCCCCCACAAACAACAAACGAAAAGAAAATTACATTCTATAATGTGTTTTAACCTTCACACTCATATTGAAATTTTTGTTTCCATACATATCCAGTGTAGAAGCTGGGTTTTAGAAGCAATGAATAAAGGGAAAGGTTTTGTGTTTGGGAATTGAGTTTTGCTCACCAACCTTGGTTGTAGTCAACCTCAAAATTGTTGTTAAATGATCTTTTTGCTTTCCCTATAAGCTGGGTGACATCATCAAAAGCATTGACACACTGGAATTTCAGATCTTGTGACAATCTCATTGATCAAAGAAAATGTGTGTTTGATTGATTTTCACTTTCACTACACAAACATGCTTTCACCAGATCTGTGTTTCCACCAAAACAGAGTTTTGGAGAAGATTACAAGTTGTTGAAACCCACTGGTTGGGATCAACTATTGAGACTCCTTGGGGATGATGATTATCCAGTGGCAAATCAAGAATTGGTCATTTTTTTTGAACAAGATGTTTCTTTATATGGAGTTAGCTTACCACATGGATGCAATTTATTAAAAAAAGTTTGGAGCTACAGGTAAGGGTGTACCACAAACAATCTTGGTCCTTTGAATTGGGTGGAATGGTCTACAAACCACTTGCACAAGACAATTAGCGACCTGCAAAATAAACCAAACAAGCAGGGCTGCATGGTGGTAGGGCCCACACTTATCATTATTTTCATGAATTTCAAAAGAAAACAGTACGAAAAGAAGATTTTGTTACCAAGAAGCGCCATGGGTAAGGATTGAAAGTGAGAATCATAGTCCATCTTGTCAGAAAGGAAATTCTATAGTAGTTCGTAGATAGTTTCTTAATGACTCCTACAAAATTTCCTTCCTCACAAGATGGACTATGATTCTCACTTTCAATCCTTACCCATGGCGCTTCTTGGTAACAAAATCTTCTTTTCGTATTGTTTTCCTTTGAAATTCATGAAGATAATGATGAGTGTTGGCCCTACCACCATGCAGCCCTGCTTGTTTGGTTTATTTTGCAAGTCATCAATCACCTTGTGTAGGTGCCTTGTAAACCATTAATATGCCCAGTTCATAGGACTTGCTTTTGTGACAAGAATTGTTCGCACCAGTTCATCTAAAATGTAAAGGATCTGTGGAGAGAACTTTTTGATCTTCACGAAAACTGTGAGATGAATCTGAGGGTGAGACATTGTTGCCTTTTTAATTAGGTATTCACGATCCCATCTATAATGCTCTTCTTTAAACCCATATAAAACCTTCACAAAATCTTCATTATATGGTTCCACTTCGACACTTCCATCTCCTTCATCAGTAACTTGAAGATCTTCACGATAACGTTGAAATCCATTGGAACTTTTGTCCTTCCTATCCTATTAGGCTCTATCGATTTACAAAAGTTACAAACCAATTTCGTAACCTGGAAAATATCTATTGTTGTCCAATTGAGTTTCTTGAAATCTTCCAGCCAATAGTTCACACTCAATCGCTTCCTCTTTCTCTATTGCCCAGGTTGCAGCACAAAGAACCGTAATAAAATATTGAGCTGAAGTGATGTCCTCCTCTAGATCCCTTGTTTTCAATTTTGGTTTCTTGGCTCCCAGTGCTCTACCACTCCCGAGCTGATGTTTTAACATGTCGATAGCATGAAAGAATTGTCCACAGACACTTCAATCTCAGCTGCTAGAACTCCAGGGAGCAGGGAAAAACAATCTCACTCACAGCGTGTGTTTTCGGAGGAGCATTCCACAAGGAAGAACAACTTCAAGAGGGTAACTTACAATTTCTACACTGCTTTGAGGCACAATACCCTAAACCCTACCCTAGACTTACCCTAAACCCTAGACTCAAAGAAAGAGCCCCCATCCAATACTCCTAGGTTCTTGGCATAATGAACAATGTGTGTTAACATGGGTAGAATTTTTAAGAGGGGACGCTTTTAAAGGGGGTGAGCTCACTCTTTTTTCAAGCAACTTTTTCTTCAAAAAGGCATTCTTGAACATGGGCAAAGGCAAAGAAGGGACTTGAACCCCTAACAATCACGTATGCCATCATCTCCAAATGTGGTCCTTTGGACAGCCATGATATTGGGGCATGTGAAATTCGGAAAAAGGCACTTGAACCTCTTAACATTACATATGCCCATGGTTGTTAATGCAGTCAGTACAAGGAATACTACTGCAATTTTGTTCACTAGTCTGCCCTTTGCCCTGTTTTTCTCAACTTGTCACTTTTTGTATCCATAGCCTCTCCCATCTTATGGAGTTCCAAGGGGGACACAACATGCTAGGTAGCATGTACCAATGATCTTTTTAAGCTTGTTACATACCCTCTAGCAACTATATAACATGCCCAAAACATTGGGCTAAATTCTTTTGCACAAACAAATGTTGGAACTTGTGAAATCATTTTTTCTCATGAAAAGATATTTTGTGAGTTGTTATTAAACAACAAAATTCAAGTGTGTTTTTGGTCCAATTTTGTGATGTACACATAATGATTATAATCTTTTTATTTTCACTTCTTCAATTTTATTGACCGTTCTATTTGTATACAACCCTTTATGTAATGTCCTATTCATATTCCACAGTGAAGGATGTGCATGCATTATGAATCGACAATGGGAACAACCGATTACAGTTTGGAATACGCCCTAGTCAAAATCCAATGGAATAATGATGGCTCACCCTACCGGTCTTGCCATGTTCCTAGGAGAGAACTTACTTACAGATGGGAACATTTTCAATTAGAGACAACATATTGATTCCATTGAAATTATTCTCATTCCTTCAATCTCACAACATCGACATTATCTAATAAAACATATGTATATGTTGATATATGATGATCTCCTGACTAATATGTAATTTATAGCATGTAGTTATCTACCAAAATCTCTTATATTACTTGTTTGTGCTAATAACATAATTTCATTATATAGTACCCTTCTTAGTACCAGAGGAAGTTATAGATACCAGATTTTGAACAATTTTTTAACCATATAAATCAAGTCCTATGTTGATGGGTTCCTTTAGGAGTTCTTTTAATGAGTTCATGCAATTCTTATGCTTAACCTTAAAAGACAAAACTTACTATAGTGGGTATTTTGTTGGCAGGGCTGTTTAGTGAAATCCAATTGGGGCAGGTTCCTGGCGCAATTGTTTGCCTTGTTTCTGAATGTCCTGCATACATATCTCACGGACAACAAAGTCCTTCTGTCTGTTAGGTCTGGTTGTGCACTTGTTTTGTCTCGGTTATTTTCGATGAAACAGATCCTAATCATTTTTGCATGAGCAGGTCCATCTATTGAATTGAAGTGAGCGGTGATTGTGTGAATTGTTCTACTAAGAAGTACTGAGAAATTTTCTAATGCTTGCCAATGTACTCAACTTGAAGAGAACTGAGAAAATGGACCTCATGATAATAATATGGTTATAGAGATTTCAGCTCTAACAACATCAGCAAATAGGCAAAAAGAGGAAATCCAACAGCAAAGAACCAAGGAGATAATTGAACCCAAATTAGAGCTAAATAAAGAGGTGTGTTTGAAGTTTGAACCAGTGTTGGGTAGTTTTCTGGCAGCTAAGGATCGAGTTTAATGGAACCATGATCAATAGTTCTCCACAAATCAAAGAGCTTTACTTCCTATAGCTCCACATTTCCAAAGACTTTCAAGACCTGCAGTCACATGCATGTGCAGAGACCCTAAATAGCAACAACAAGTATATGGTATTAACTATTGATCAGTTGCCATATCATACCCCCAACTTCATCACATCTCGGTAGTTGCAGGCTGGTAGGTTGACTACCAGCTTTGCCCTTGGGATGAGACTACTAGGTTGAGTACCAGCCTTGACCCTCTACAACAAGGCTGGTGGGTTGAGTAGCAACCTTGCCCAAGGGGCAATCTAAGCAAGAATGCCCCTCTTGGGGTGTGTTCCCTAGCATAAGGGTTCATAAGTAGGTTGCAAACGACCACAGCTTGCTCAGCATAAGTATGTAGAAAATAGCAGAAATGGCAATGGTAGCTAATTTTGCTATTTAAGAGAATTTACAAACTGGCTAAATTGGGCAGATAGGCATCCACCCAAGTTAGGGTTTGCCATTTGACTTCCATAGCAGAACTCTTTTGAGCTACAAAGCCTTTTAATTTTGTTGGTGACACATTGTTGGGCAGTCCATCGACAGCCAAGGTGCCTAACTAGCATATGACCTATTTCTTACCTACCTACCAATCCTATTTGATAGGTGGGTTTTGTGTTAAATGTGTAGGGTAAAAGCCCCAAGGTGGGAGCATATCCAAAATATGGGACCTAGGACGAGATGGTGGTTGCCTCCTACTTCACATTTTGAGAGATGTCCCTCACAAGGCCATGAACCCTAAGCATACATGGATCATGAGGCATAGGAATAAGAGGATCAAGGGGACAGATTACTACACCTACTCCATAAGAGTGCAAAGGATCTTATACCTTCTCTTCAGGAGTAGGTGTAAGAATCCTCCTCTTTTCTGCAAGGGATATTCAGAGATATACATATATAGTTGTGCTGTCCAAATAAACCTAAGAAATTTCTCCAAGCCTTGCTTTCTTTCTGACTGGTGGGTGACATTTTGTTGGGACTTGAGATCAAGAGCCAAGTTAGGGTTTTCCATTTGACCTCCAAACAAGATCTGCTTAGAGATACAAGGTACCTTTTTATGTATGACCTATCCAATTGTTCACCTATCTATTTCCTACCTATCTATTGATCCATCTGTTGGGTGGGGAACTTTGTGCTCAAACTTAATTTTTGTGTTTGGCCTATTTCCTATCTTCCAATCTTACTTAGAGGTGGGTTTGTGTTACTTGATTTGTAGGTAACATTTTGTGAGGGGGCTTATTGAAGAGTCTATTTACCTTTGCATGTGTGACCTACCAAATTGCCTCCCTATTTCCTACCTATCAATCCTCACTAGTAGGTGGGTTTATGTTAATTGATTTTGACGTAACATTTTGTGGGTTACTAGATGAAGAGCCACGCTATCTTTTGTGTGTGACCTACCAAATTGCTCACCTACCTATTTCCTACTTACCTATTGATTTAGGGTATTATTTTGTTGGGGGGATTCCATGGAGAGCCAAGCTATTCTCTTGTGTGACTTACCAAATTGCCTACCTACTTATTTCCTACCTTTCAATACAAGAAGTTACTAAAAGGTGGGTTTATGTCAATTGATTTGTGGGTAACATTTTGGTTTTTTTGGTGGGGGGGGGGGGGGCCCAAACGAAACCCCACCACCCCTTTTTTCGCCCTCACTTTAACCTTCCCTCCCCCCCCCCCCTCTCCTCCCCCCC
>Ga0116227_10006035_pt1 | contig 24913 bp, 16 predicted proteins | sample S1TSphgellanicum_FD_89693 | JGI IMG/M metagenome (GOLD analysis project Ga0116227, IMG submission 89693) | Host-associated microbial communities from peat moss isolated from Minnesota, USA - S1T2_Fb - Sphagnum magellanicum MG | ecosystem: Host-associated > Plants > Peat moss > Unclassified... | reverse complement strand
TCCTTCTCCAGTGATTCTCATCTCCTTGAGAGTTCAGAATTCTGTGTGTGCTGTCTTCCTTCTCCAGTGATTCTCATCTCCTTGTGACTTCCGAATTCTGTGTGCTATCTTCCTTCTCCAGTGATTCTCATCTCCTTGAGAGTTCAGAATTCTGTGTGTGCTGTCTTCCTTCTCCAGTGATTCTCATCTCCTCCTTGAGAGTTCAGAATTCTGTATGCTATCGTCTTCCTTCTCCAGTGATTCTCATCACCCTTGGGTTCAGAATTCTCAATGCTATCTTCTTCTCGAGTGATCGATTCTCTGGCTACAACCCCAACATCATCACCACCACCATCATCATAATCTTGATCTTGTGGGTGATCCCTTCTTCTTCTTCTCTCTAGAATTCCTGGAGTCTTCTTCTCTCCTGTGAGTCAAACACAAACCCAAAAGTCAACTTTTGTTGCGCAGGAAGGAATGAGTCTCACCTCATCCCAGGAAAAAAAAACAACCCCAAAAAAGAAAAACCCATTCACAACAACGTTTTTATATGTCTTTGAAATCATCACTTCTTACGATCGATTTGATCACGCTACTTTGAAAGGAACAATAGTGGGCCTTTTCTTAGACCATCTGCACCTGTGCTCCTCAGTATGTCACTCTGGATAATAAAATTAAATGTCTAACTTTAGCTGTTTTTCTTTGGCGACCCCACCAATAAAACTGTAACTGGAACTGCATATACATGGGAACTACTAATAGCAAACCAGCTAGACCAATCATTATGATCGACCAATCAGAAATATTGAGCCGCAGTCAGGTCCAATTTATTACACTCTTTTTTGGAGGTGCACAACTGTCTTACCAGCCATGGCAAGCTGCACGAATTTGGTGCAGAATAACCAATCTCCGGAGCTAAACCGGCACATTTTGACTTTTTCACAACAAATTTTACTGTCTGGAGTCACATACTGAGGACTGGTGGAGGTGGTCTTATGTCTTTGAAATTATCGCTTATTATGATCGAGTGCGATCGATCGATCAACTGACTTTAATTTGAAATGAACAATAGTGAATGTTAAACTTTTTCTTCTTTCTTTGAAATCATCGCTTATTTTGATCGATTGATTAATCTTAATTTCAAAGGAACAATACTGAATGCTAATTTTTTTTTCTCATGCTTTTGAAATTATCATTTGTTATTATCGATTGATTCATGCTAATTTGAAAGGAATGATAAAAAGAGAAACCTTTTCTTATGTTTTTGAAATCATTGTTTATTATGATTGATTAATTCACACTAATTTGAAAGGAACAATAGCAAATGTTAAATTTATTTTATGTCTTTGAAATCATTGTTTATTATGATCAATTGATTCTTGCTAATTTCAAAGGAACAATAGTGAATGTTTTAAAAAATTATGGTTTTGAAATCATCGTTTTTTTACGATTGATTGATTGACGTTAATTTGAAAGGAACAATAATGAATATTTTTAAAAAAATTATGTCTTTAAAATCATCATTTATTATGATCAATTGATTCATGTTAATTCTTAATTGATAATGATAAGTAGACAATGCCTTTATTATGGTTTGATTTTCTTTAGTTAATTTCAGTTACATATTGTTGTCACATTATAATTTTAATAGTTTTATAGTGGTGATTGTAATCCAAATGTTTGTCAACTAAATTTGAACTACAATTTACATTTTTTTCAATTAAGTTTTGACTATAATTCTATTTTTTGTCAACTAAAATTTGACTATAATTCAACTTATAAACAAACTAAGGGATAATTCACCAGTTTCAAGATCAAGGTCCAAACCCTTAGTGTAGGGTTCTCAACATGTTAGGTAGTCAATTAAATTTCCACTAATTATGCATGACACAATTAACATATCCATAAACACCATGTGACAACAAATAATTCATCATGGTTTTGAACATGTTATACACATGGCATTCCAATCTTATCAATGAAAGTAATGATATCTTTATATTTAGATTTGAGTGTTGAGATTATGCCACATGTCATTTTATAATATTAATCCATCCAAAAATTTAAATATATAATTTAGAAACTTCACTACCATACACATGATACACATTTGTTAGTTTGTTTTTATGTAATCCCACCAATGCCCATGAGACACATGTCAATGTTATATTGCTTAACTACTTAATCTAACTAACTAACCTAACTACTAAGTGTTACCTAGCTACCTAGTCTAGTTATTTAATGTAGTTATGTCTAGAGGTGATTAAACCAAATCAAATGGTTTGGTCACTTTGCAAAGTGGGTGATGTCAAGAAGGCTACTTAAGGGTATGGAAGATAGTTCAACTTTTGACCTTGAAGAGATAAAGGAATCAAAACTATAGGTTAAGTTTTAGTTGACATTAGGTTGAAAACCATGCAAGCTATTGGAGTGTTGGTGGAGGAGTACAAAAATGATCGTATTATGAATAGGCAAAATGGCTTGCAAGTAAAAACTTTAGCATGATCCAATGATGGAAGGCAAGAGGTAGGTCCCCAATGACTTGGAATCCTCAAAGAGTTGAACAACTAGAAGAACTTAAGTTTGGAAATCAAACATGTTGTTAGCAAGGAAAATAAATTTTGTTTTAAAATTGCAAGGCATGTGCACATGAATTGAATTGGTTAGCAACAAGAAATGTATTGCACTAAAATTTAAAATGGAACATTCATGATGTCTTTTTTTTCTTGGGAATGTTTTATATCAACATGTAAAATTAATAAGAGGCTACATATAAACAAAAAAAAAGTTCTACTTGGTTTACAACTTATTTACACATTTTATGCACATTGCATAATTTTTGTTCTCTAACTTTCTATCAAACTTTTTTTTCATTTGTATTGTTATTCACTACTAGAAATTTTGTCTTTTGCAACTTGTCTTATGCAACTAAAAAATCTCACATGCAATTATTTTGGAGTTGTATGCAACATGTGCAGTTGCATGCGACATTTTTTAGTTGCATAAGACAAGTTGCAAAAAACAAAATTTCTAGTAGTGATTACACCCTTAACAAATCCAACATCACTAGATGCTTTGAATTCTAAGCTAGAAAAATTGCCATCTTCATAACCTCAATAAAGTTGCATAACCATCATATTGATATGCCACATGGAAATATTAGAACATGAAACTATTATATTTAGAATAGAGGTGGCTAACTTAACAACATTGAGAAAACAAAAAAAATCTAATGATTTTCTCCTCTCTCCTTCCCCTGAAACAAAAAATATTGATTAAAAAAATAAATTTAATCCCATGTTTTTCTTTCCTTCTTGTTTTTCTCTTTTTGGGGAAAGTAAATGGCGTTTGGAAAAAAATAACAAAAAATTAAAATCTTTTTTTATGAAGAAAAGAAGAAGGGAAATGTGAAAAGAAAAATAAAATACCATACTTTGTAGATTCAACTAAGGATGTGTGGTGGCCAAAAACAAGGGCACACCATTTATCAAAATTTTACATAGTTAGATGTAAAAAATTTAATTTTGCAACCAAAAACAATGGTGGTTAACAAAGTAAAAATGACAATTTGAATAAGGTTTGCAAGGATTTATTTCACCACATGAAACACAAGAAAATGTCCTTAGGAAATGTCTTATTGGTTGTTTAAAAAAAATAATTCCACACAAATGAATTTTTGAATGAAACATTTTGCAACTTGTTATAGAAATGTTTCAAGTTGCCCCAATTTACATCACATGTTTTGAGTTAATCATCATTGAATAAATATGAGTTTTCAAAATTAAATAGAACTTTTGCAATTTACAATATTTCATTTTGAAAAATGATCACAATTTCAAATCTTACCAAAATATGTTCATTATTTTAGGGTTCATAATCTTACATATTATAAAATAAAACTTTGCTTAATACATCATGTACATTCTACCCCATTTATATGTGGAAAAGTATGTTTGAAAATTTGGAACAATTCTGAAAAATATTTTGAATTTTCAAAATTTTAAAATTCCACAATAAAATAAATTTAGTGTTTTTTTTGGTTTTGTGGCTAATAGGTTTCCATCATCTAAATTTTTTTTATCATAAAATATTTTAATTATATGAACCCTTTTCAAAGTTACGTGTAAAATTGTCTTGTTTTGACACAATAATTGTTCATTTTCAAACATTTTAAACTAAAACCTAAACCTAAAATTGAATCAAATGGATTTTTAATTTGAATTTCTTGACATGTTCATATGAGTAAAAATTGAATAACTTGTCATGACTATCACAATTTTAAATGAAAAAAAACATAAAATAGATTTTTAATTTTGGATGCTTATTACTAACATATCCAACATTCTTTTTGGTTCCTTTGAGCATGTTTTGACTTGTACATAGAATAAACTTAATGGGTTTTGAAAAAATAATGTTCAATGAACATCAACCTTTCTATTAATGACCAAACATGGTCTTGACCTTAGGTTCTTCTTGTTACCCAATGGATGTCAACCGTCTTTACTAAATAAACTAAACATGATGTTGACCAAGTAGGTTTAAACTTGTTACCCAATGGACATCAATATTTCTATTGATGAACTAAATGTTGACCTTATGTTTTTGGGCTTGTTTATATTTTGGGGTTTGAAACCAACCAACCCCAAGGAAATTAGGGTTGTTAGTAGGTAGGTAGGTAGGTAGGTAGAAAAAACAAGAAGTAAGTGAGCAAACCACCTATGGTTAGCTAGGGAACTGGAATCCAACAGAAAACTGTTTCTTGACCACTTACCATCATCCATCCTTCATGGTGCACTCGTTCGTTAGGTGTGGGTTACATTCTCATCCATCCATAAACATATCATACAAAAATATCTTTGAATGATGATGGGGGGAAAGCCAAGATCCTCCCAAGAAATTAAATTTCATTCCTAGGATGAAATATTTTTTTTAACCAATTTTTAGATGCTTTGTAAAATACATAATAATAGATGAAACCTTTTTTTTTTAAACCTCACCACAATGTCAACACAAAGGGATGGATATTTTTGGCTAATTGATTTCTTTAAAGGCTATGAACCACTTGGGTAAATAAAGTATTTTAAAGTTCCTTTTTCTTGGCAATACATGGAAGTGGTCCCCTCCATGTGTTTGTGTCTGTGTGTGACAAAACCGGCGGGTCAGATCTGAGAACCGGGATGAAACCCGGAACCGGACACCGCGGGTGGTGGGTTTAGGGTTTCTTCTATTTGCTTTTGAGCTTCTTAGTAAATGGAGGAGAGAGGGAGATTGAAGTGTGTGGGACGCTGGCGGAATCGCGGAAGAAGAAAGGAGCGATGGCGCAAGGGCAGTATGCGTACATGCGACTGCAAGACGCGGTGCTGCACATGAATGAGAGGGTCAATTTCTATGGCGTTGTTGCGGAGTATGAGCAACCCAAGAGCACTAGAGGAAAAGGTTTTTCTTTTTTCTTTTTTCTTTTGGTTTGAGGAATGGAGGAGTACTTAATGAAAGATTTGAGAGAGAGAGAGAGAGAGAGAGAGAGAGAGAGAGAGAGAGATTTTCTTCTGCTGCTGATGGAGATATTGTGCTTTCGATAATTTCTTGTGCAGATTTCATATCCACAATGACACTGGTAGAGATGTCTTACCTTAGCACTGGATTGAGGGTTCTTTATTTTATGTTTTAGGTTGCTGATGGAGATACTGTGCGTTTGATAATTTCTTGTGCAGATTTCATATCCACAATGACAGTGGTAGATATGTCTTAGCATAGCACTGGATCGAGGGTTCTTTATTTTAGGTTTTAGGGCTGCTGATGGAGATACTGTACGTTTGATAATTTCTTGTGCAGATTTCATGTTCACATTGACAGTGATAGATATGTCTTACCATAGTACTGGATTGAGGGTTCTTTATTTTAGGCTTTAGGGTTGCTGATGGAGATATTGTGCTTTTGAACATTTCTTGTGCAGATTTCATATGCACAATGACAGTGGTAGATATGTCCTACCATAGCTCTGGATTGAGGGTTCTTTATTTTGCACGAGCTTTAGAGATGCTTCCACGGGTCCGTGCTCTTGGTGATATAATACGCTTCCATCGCATCATGGTAAAGCTTGCTTCCACACTAGTATGCATGGTAACCCTATGTTTGCACATAATTCCTGTTGAAAAATCGGCGATTTGTGATCAGGGTGATGAATTTATCTTGATTTGATGAGAACAGGGTATAGGGTTTAGGGTTCTTGCAATGAGAACAAGGCAGGTTATTTCTTCTTCCTTCACCTCTCTATATTGTCTCCATTGCTTGTTTCTCTTAGGGCTTTTGAAAAGAAGCAGGTAAAAGTGCCAAAAAGCTCTTCTTGAGATGTTCAGCATGAGGACAACAACATCCCCTATTCTATTTTGTGGAGGGCTGCAGATGAGCAACTATGAGGATGCACCACAGGCACAGGGACACCCAAGTAAAGGTTCTGCATTTGTTCTGCTGCCAGGTATGGAAGGGCAAGGTTATGAGCCTTATCAGATGTCACACAGCCACTTCACACTGGAACAAGTTGATCGCACAATGGTTGACCTCATGCGCTCCTGGGTGTGCACACACCCTCTTGATATGGGTATTTGTCTCTCTCACTCACAGCAAGCACATGGCTAGCTTGTCTTGCAGTTCAAGATTTCCTCATAATTGTCCAGGAATTGGTGCAATGAGATTTTTCTACCCACAAGATCTTCTCTGATTAGGAGTTCTTTTGTTGTGGAATCAGGGGTTGTGTCATATGCAGGGATGAAGTAACATATCACTGAATTTTTTATTCTTGTTTAGGAAATCTGGATTAGGTTACAGTTGTCTTGAGGGACCTCATGGGTCACACAGTGTTCTTGCATGTTCCTGTATGTATATATATAGTTGTTGCAATACAGGGTGCTCTAGGTATGTGTCAAAGCTTGTATGTTGTGGAGTCATGTTTTCAAGCATATATGTCTGTCTTCTACAATAAGCTTTTTCCCTCCAAGTGACATTATTGATGGCTGGGATTTGAGCACTTTATGGTTCAGGAACAGGCAGCAACAAGTATATGGTATCCATCAAAGACATGAAAGTTGGTTCCTACTTTGATCTTTGTTGCAAAGTGAGTGTTCCCCAATCTTTCTGTGACTGTTGTATTGTCTACTCCCTTCTTGACAATTGTGAGTGACCAGGTTTTTCAGTTATCCCTTGATTGTCAATTATGACATGGGATGCTAAACATGCACATGCATGGAATATTGAACAAGTTGGATCTGGCTGGTAGCTGGATTTGGTTTGTGATCAAGAATGGATGTGATGCAGATACTGTTTGTGCATGACCAAGATATCGATGACCGTGCTGTTACTATATATGTTTGGGATGGCACTGATGCACCTCCTGTTGGTGGTCTCCTGTATGTACCTCCTTGCTGCAAACTCTGAAGGTCATTATTGCTTTTACTTTGTATGCTTCTCTGTGCTGGTTGTAGTAGCAAGTAAAATTACACACCTTGTTCATTCGGCTGAATCTTGGACACTGGTGTGGACATGCACATACAGGTTACATTTGAGGATGTCTCATGTTGCAGGGAAGAGCCAGACATTGAGGATATAGAGCAATGGAGGTGGAGCCACACAGAGTTCACAGTGTCAAGAGAGGTCATGCAAGGCTTCCCAACAGTTGGCACTGTGTTACCACTGTTGCCTGACATGCCTGGAGATGTGCTACCACCTCAACTTCCAGTTGCTGGGGACTGGGTGAAGCTACGCAACTTGGCATGCCGAATTCATGATGGTCAGTATGAAGGCATCATTCTGCGTGAGAGCAAAATCAGTCTTCTCCCTGTCAGCACGCAACTGGTGCAAAACTGTGAAAGGTGAATTGATTTTATCTGTATTTGAAAGAAAATTGCTCTCAAGGTGTTAACTATGCTGCCTCTGTGTCTAACTGAAGTGGTGATATATGGGTTTGCAGGGCATATCAAGAGCGACTAGCTACAGTGGAAGGACGCCTTCCTCAATGGTGTCCAAAGCCACCTCAATGTATTACAGGTATGCTTCCTAGTTTTTCCTTACTCCTTTTTCTTGTGCTATCATTTCCTCATATTTACACCAAGACTAATGTTTGTGCTTCTTCTGCAGTGACGGACTATGACCATGTGAGCTTCTCAACATTACGGGAGGTTCTTGCCCATCCACAGGTATCTCTTATTCCCCCTTTCAAGCAAACCACCTCCAAAGAATTTTCCATTATAAGTTACAAAAACTAGAAAGCAAGTAAAGTAAAACATAAGAAATTAGTTGCAGGGTGTGCTGAGTTCAACACTAAATGGATGTGCTGTGTGGGCATGACATACTTTAAACAGGTAACTCACAAGTTCCGATGCATGGTGCGAGTGATGGCCACATGGCCATCAGATGTACTTGATTTCTGTGGACTAGGTGCTGTAGGTACCTTTGTATATGCAGTTTGCCTCACTCTGGAGGATCCAACTGCTCGTCTGCGTGCTTTACTGTATGGTGAAGATGCGGTATATCTCATTTTGACCTCTTTGAAAATAGTTATTGAAGAGATGATGCCCCCTCTATCACTGTCTGTAGGGTGGGATAGTGACTGCCCCCCAGTACTGACTGCAAAGATAGCAACCTGTGTTGTATTATGTTGAGTTTTACAGTGCGAATTCCCCCACATATTGGAGACCATACTATAGATCTCTCGACAGTCATAACATGATTTTGAGCATGATTTAAAAGTCTGGCGATTTTTTACTCACAAATGCCTCAAGGAAATTAATTGCTTCAGCACATTGTGTCCTATTTGATTGGGTAAATGGTAGTCAAAATCAATAGCAGATATGGTGTGGGCAATTGTCTAGTATGTTCAGATGACCTCATCTTCTGTATATAAAATACTGACAATACAATAAAACAGACCCTTACTTCAATACTTATGGACTGCTTGCAGGTGGAGTTTTTCAATGGGCATCCTGCAGCTGATCTACGTGAACAGGGTGCCACAGTAGAAGCACTTCAACGCAAAGTGCATCGGTTATTGGGCCAGCAGGATACAGGTCCCCACAATCCTCCCTGGATTAAATGCTGCCTCAAGTCTTACTATACAGATAAATCACATCCTTGGGACTCCCGGCAGTTCCGAATTTTTGGTACACGGTTTCCAGGTTGAGGAAGACATCCTGTTGCTACAGCAGGCACTGCAAGTTGTGGTTTTGCCAGCTCCAAAACCAAGACAAAGCTGCCAGTGCTCTGTGGAGAGAGTCAAAGATAAACCAGCCTCCTGTGCAGCTCAGAAGTTGCCTGCATAGATATGTACAGCAACTGACACAGTAGAATCAATGCCGTCTTACAGGTACTTGTAAATTTTTTGGATCTTTCCAAACCTTACATATAAAACAGAATATAGTTACAGTTGAGGGTTAGTAAGTCAAATGACAAGTGAAAGGATATAGGATCTGGTGCATGGAATCAACTTCAAAAACTTGCAACTCAGTCTTGATGACCAAAATGCAATGTTTTGTGTCATTTGCACTCCAGAGGCAAGACACTTGGGCTATCAGATGAAGCATTTGAACAGGAAGAATGTACCTTTTTCAAGACATGGAATCAAATGAAAGGGAAACTTGATTTCAACTGTATTAGTACATAATTGTGCAGAGTGTTGCATAGTCTAGATGCATATAGGGTTTAGACATTTAGAAACAAACAACTGTTGTGAGACTGAATAGAAGTTTTTTGTGAAGATGGCCTTCAGGTTTTCTACATTGACAACATGTAGGTGTGTCAATGCATGTGCAGGGACTTTTTTGCACTAGATAACTAGGTGCATGAAAATTTGCAAAGTAACTAACGAGGGAAACTGAGGAACAAAGGATGTTTTCCCTTAAAATGATTTGTTCGGTGGGTAATGCATTAAAAGATTTGTTTGAAAATTGATTCGTCCAGTGCATAAGAAGGATTTGATGTGGTTATTAGATCACATTCACTATTCTCAATGACATTTTGATTATCAGGAAGTTTTCCGGATCTAAAGCAGCTCAACAAACCCCCTTGTGTTTGTGTTTCAATTGCATTTCAATTATTTTGACTGGACTATTTTAATTATCTTGAGAATTTTTCACTTGGCCAACCTCAACTTTTGGTTGACATCTTAGCCTTTTTAGCTCCAAGTGGTGTAGCAATTTAAATTTAGTGGGAAAAAAAAGAAAAAAGAAAACGATGTTCACTTATTACAAAGGAAAGGGACATTGAAAGGGAAAAAGAATTGCAAAGAATGGTTGAATTTGTGTTCTTTGTATTTTTGGATTGCCTACCTACTAAGAAGATTGCGTGGGAACTCATGTAAGATCCCCAAGAAGTTAGAAAAATAGTTTCCGAAATTTGGAAGCTACCTTTCTTCATATTCCTCTTTCTACCTTTTTTTTCTCATTTCTTTTCTCTTACAAAAAAAATTCTTTACAAATTGCATTTTGTCTACTTTGAATCTACATGACAAAATTTTTTGAACAATTCAAAGCACTTTTAGTTTGTTAACAAAAAGAAAAAGTGATCAAACTTAAAACAAAGTTTTCAAATTCAATTCAATTGCAAAGTCCAACACCAATGATAGCACCAAATTTGAATTCAATCTCAATCAAGAGTGAATGAATATCTCAAATCACATGAGTTTAGATAATTTGTAATGCAAATACAATTTGAAGTATGCAATTTGAAGTATGAGGATCAACAATAATCAACTTGCCTTTTCAGTTCCTTCTAGTGGTGCCAAAATAGGAACACAATTTAGATCACCAACATAAATTGATTGTTCTTGAATAGTTTTGCAAGGGGTTGAAGACATGACCAAAAGACGTATTGACATCAACAATCTCAAATGGTGGATGACAACGAATAACATCTAATCTCTCCTTGTATTTTGGAAGCTCATTCGCAAAAAACATCATTCCAAAAACCATTGTTGAGCTTTCAAAGCAATTTCAAAGCAATTCTCTCAATTGCCGTTGAGGCAAGTTCCTCTTCTAGTTGTGTAAAGAAATTTAAAGGGGAAAAATAACTTCTTGTTTTAAGGATTAATGAAAGGTTTTAAGGACTACCTTGTGAAAATCCAAAGTGCTTGTTTTGAAGGAAATGTTATGAATAAGTGTGTGAGTTGGGACATTGGGAAATCTTCATACAAATGTTTCCAAGCAAATCTAGTTGATCATGTGATCTAACCAATCCATCATTGTGGTGATTCATTGATTGAATATCATGAAGTGAAGTTGATTTTGACTTCAAGCTCTATCGTAATCACTTCAATATTGACAAAGCAACTCAAGAGAAACTTGAGTTGGGTCACAAGGCTTTAACCATCTCAACAAACTTTTATATTAATTTAGAATAAACAAAAATCACAATTTATTTATTTATTCTTTTCATTTGTGTTCAAACCTTATATTTTTTATAAATTTATAATGAATCATTCATCATCATTTTTTATTCTTCATTTATGTTCCAATAATTCAAAATGCATTTTGTTGATCTTGCATGCACATTGGTAAAACTATTCAAGACAAATTTTCAATGTTAATGTGATGTTTGTAGAGATCTTCAAAGTGTTCATTATCATTTCTTCAAGTTTGACACGTTTCAAAACAAGTTTTAATTTTCCAAACTTGTGGCTATTACCATACTTCTCAAACTATTACTACAATACCTATAGGGAAATTCATTAAATGTACCAAGAGTTTTCCATCTTGTGTACAATCACTAAAACTAATAGCAATGTCCACATGAATTGTTTTTTGAAAAATTTATAGATTGAATCAATTACATCTATATCACCATTAATTATGCATGATTACAAAGCAAATCATGTAGCTCAACTTCAAATATTCTAGGACATGGAGGTTCAAGGTTAAATTTGAATTGGAATATACATAGCTTCAAAGTATTTGTACTTCATATTATTTGCATTGCCTTAGAAAATAGTGTTTGTAATGATTTGTCAACTTGAATCCCCAACATGTTTTGTCACTGTAAAAAGTCTTGAAAGAAAATGGATAAATTTATTAAAAACCTTTCATGACTTAAGAAAATTCTTAGAACAAAAATAAATATATTATATTTTTAAAATGAATACATTTTTGAACTTGTTAAAAAAGATCTAAGAACTTTTGTGCAAATGTTTTTGCAAGTTGTATTTTCAAGCTTCAGAAGTTCACTATTAAAAATGGGTGTGCTTTTATAAAAACCATTTTCATGGTCAAGATGTTAATTTATAATTAAGTACCAATTTGATAAATTTTATTATTTTTGTTAGATGCCCAAAGAAAAAGCACTTTGCAAAATGGGTGAGCCACCTTAGTGTACATTTACCCATGAAATAATGGTTGACCTTAATTTACAAGCATCATCTATAATATGCCTCAACGAGGCACAAATAAAAAATATGAAAGTTGAATGTAATTGTGACATAACAAATCACAAGGTTTTAATTTTTTGATGTTATTATGTTTTAGATGGAAATAACACATTACATAAACATGAACCATGTACTTGTTTTTGGAATTGTCTTTAAATTATCCATGACATTATGAAAGATTATGCAAAATCAATTGTTTAGGAATTGATCGTATGAAAGAATATGCAAAATGTTTCATATATCAATTCTTCGAAATTTCTCACCATTGGAATTGAAAAGCATTATGCTAACGCTTTAAATATTTTTCTATTTGTTATCCTTTGTCGCTATTAAGGAATGTCCTTAATGTAGTGGGTTATGACAAATGTTGTGATCATGTTTGTTTTCCTCTTATAATACATGGACAAGATGTATATCAAGGAAAAGAAATGAGATTCCTTTAGCATTTCATTTGCTTTTGTTATATAAGGAACCAAAAGTGAGATGCATGGTTTGGTAATTTAAACTTGAAATATACTAATTTATTTTATCAATCCAATAAACTTCTATGCTTCTTGATTGACATGTTAGCAAAATAGGAATATTCCATATATTATTTAATTGTGAATTTTTGAGCTTTTCCAAAAAGTTAAAGTCAACTTACGTCGATATATATAATTTTTTAAGTTATTTTGATGATGAAATGTTTTCTAACATAAATCACTAGTTTTAAGGTAAAATTTTTATATCATCACAATTAACAACAACCACAACAAAAAGATGGTACATATTAAATAGGTTATAAGAAGGTAAAAGTGAAACAACTCCTCATAAGTGAAGGAATATGAAAGCAATTTATTCCCTTTGCTCAATTTTTTTTTTGGGCAAGACATGTCATTTGTTTTGTTTCCATTGATTTTGAGTTCATCCAAGTTTTAAATTTTGCTTTGTGCCAACTTATATTCACACCATAAATCCATCAACTTGATTGGATTGGTGTGCAATACCCATTTGAAAAATATTTACAATATAATTGAACACCTATTAATTGATTTGGTTTTAGCACTTAAAAAACTTCATTTCACTTTTTGGCTATATATAGCAAGCAAAAAAAAGAGTGGTATGCACCTTCCTATCATGAGGTTTTTTTTGTGTCATGAAATTTCATCACTTGGTGACAAATAAAGGGTTGTGACTTGTACAAAGGATTTTGTAAAGAAAAAATCCCCCAAAAGTTGCCATATATCTAAGAAGAAAAAATTGAAATTGCCATATCGAGATCATTTGTTCTTGGATGTTGCCAATATATATCAGGGTTTCAAAATGTTTTTATTTTTTCTCTCCGACCTGTAGCCAAATTTGGCTAAGTCCTCTTGTGAGTGATTGATCACCCATCCACTTTTTCAAATAAATTGTCTTGGAGAATATTTTGGTCTCTATGTTCAACAATTGAGAGAAGGCTACAAAAATTGGTAAAAGCTTGCACATTGCAGTTCTCATGAGGATACACATGGAAAAAGAAAAATCCAATGCCCCCCCAGGGACCTATTGTAGAGCAACTCCAATGGTGCTCAGTATGTGACCCTGGGAAAGAAAATTGGACAAAGAAAAGTCAAAACATGCTGGTTTGGCTCAGCAAAATGGTTTTGGCCCAAGTCAAAACATGCTGGTTTGGCTCAGCAAAATGGTTTTGGCCCAGCATTGTTTGCAGAGGATGCCAAGGTTGGTACAAGGCACAGTACAACCTCACACCTGCTGTTGATTGGCTAGATAGTTTGATTGGTCTAGGTGAGTTGCTATTACTGTAGTACCTGGGCTGGTTCACCAGGAAGGTGCCTAATAATAATAATAATAATAATAATAATTTTTTGTTATTTACTTTCAGCAATAAAAATAATAATGTTTTACAATTATGCACTATACTAAATAATGAAGGTAGTGTGTTTGAGAGTTTCTTTCAGAGTTTTGACATGGTAGGTAGGTATTTTTCATGATTTTTGGCAAATCCAAAAAATAATTAATTAGTGCCTAACAAGCCTTTGGTTTTATGGGTGGTGTTGGAAAAAAAAAAATAAAAAGTAAATAACTAAACTTGGATGTAAGCTAAATATACAAGTCATTAAAAAACACCCTTCTATATTTTTGGCTTTCCTACGTGAACTGCCATATAGAAATCTGGCGAAATTTTCTCAAATTTTAGTCAAATTCTGGCTATTGAAAATCTTTAAAAACCACGTGATTTTGGCATTACTTTTTTTCAATATAGCACCTTTTGCAAATAGTCAACAAGTTCGTAAATGTGGCAAAAACCTCTCTTGTGTGTGTCGATTACATCAAAAAATGGACCCATTAGTTGGACCTAGCTTGTGACCTCCCACCATTCGGTGAGCCTCCTTGCAATGGCGACCACATGAACTTATAGATGGACCGGTCTTGTCACCTCCCCACAATTAGGCCCGGGGCCTTGCAATGGCAACCATATAAACTTATCCATTGACTAGTATGGAATAGGCGCTTGCACGAAACAAAAGTTTTGTTCATTTTTTGACCATGTTTAATATTAAATTTTCGGATTTTCACAAGAGGACTTTAGACTCTCACACAAGGACTTTGACTCTATACATGAAAATTTTGAACTTTTGCACCCTCCGTTTATTTTGTTGAATTTTTTTTTTTAATAATATTTTTGTTGATCACTTGCACATAACAAAAAAATTTCCATGCACATTTCCATAGTGGTGACTCAAAACAAGAACCACTAAAATAAATTAATAATAATAATTATAAAAATATTTGAATTTTAAAAATAATAATTAAAAAAAAAACCACTTTATCGTGTGGTTGCAAATCAATTTCTTTGGGATGCAAATTTTTATTTTTATTTACATATGAATTTTTCTTGCAAGATTCCCCAAAATGTCGACTTTTTCTTTTGGTGTCAACCAAGTCCGTGTATAAACATAGTCCCAAGTAAATGTGCAAGGATTTGAATTCCTAGTGTAAAAGACTTAAGTCTTCATTAAAAAAATTCAAAGTCTTATATGAAAAAAAGTCCAAAAATTGTTTCTTCTTTTGCCCGTTCTCAAACACAAGTCACAATATTAACTTATTTGGAACATCTAAGTTGAAGGCAACCATGTGCCACCAATTTCAGACATTTATTGGTGGCACATGCTCTAGTAGTAGTAGTAGTAGAAAGGCTAGAGAAATGACCAATGTGGTTTGTGCAATGTTCAATGCCTTTTCTCTTTTTCCTTCTAAGATGATATTGTGGTGTGAAGTTCATGTACAACACATGTTTCTAATGCATGCTTGGAGTCAACAACATTTCTCTACATTGTTAGAGAAACATCTACTTAGTTTAAATTGTATCAATTGTTGTAAGCGATGTAAGCTCCATTCAATTTGAAGGATAGGGTTGCCTTTTGCGGGTGAGTGAACCTCTACTCTCAACCTTGCTCTTCAAAGTCAAGGATTTAACCAAGACTTGTCCTCTTATGAAAAGTCACATACAATTTTTATAACTAAAAACTTAGTTTGAAAATTGACATTTATGATGTATATCATACATTCTAAAGAACAAATCCATGTTTTCAAGAATTAGGGTTTCTCTTCAAGTTAGGTATGTCAAAATTAGGCCACAAGATTGTTTGTTAGGGGATGTGGAACTAGATCTACTTTTTAAGTCACATGCTAAATTATCCCATACTCTTTGGGGACAATAAGGTACTACACATCCCATGAATTTCTCATGTGTATTGTGTACATAGTGAGGTTGTTATTGGCTAGCTTATACCTAGAGGGTTTTAGGCTAAAGGTTGACAATGGATTACATGACTCTCCATCATTATACTACTTAATGCTTAGTTTAATACCAAGTATTTATATTCACCTCCCAATAAACTTTTTTTAAAGAATTTTGTGATGTAGCCAAATTGCAATCATGCAAAGGAAGATGTAATGAACATGACAATTATCCTTAGGAAGATTTAAATATGAAATACAAATCTTTAATCATCCTTTTATATTTTTGGCTACTTAAACCAAATATAATAATTAGGTGACTTTTATTCTTTATTTTCAATTTTGATGAATTAATGAAAATCACTTCATTTTCAAGTTTTTGATATTTGAATTTCTTTTCATTGAAAAATGGTCCAAGTTCCAATGTGAAGACATTATGGGCTATGCACATTTGAATACCAACCATTGTGATAATGGATCATGCATTATGCATTCAATTCATTCCTATCTTATTTTCAACTTATGTATTGATAAACTTGAATCCCTTTTGGTTAACAATGGACTATATTTCAAAACTACAATGGGCTTGTTTCATATATATGATGAAGTGATTTTGCATAAATTATTGTAACAATTTTTCAATATTCTATATCATATATACATGAATTTTTTAAAATGGAAGCAACTTGCAATGAACATGTCATGGAATGGCAATTATTTTTCAAATGGAAAAAACATTTGCAATTTACCTTTTTAAAGGGAATGTTAGAAATTTTGTCATTGTACAATTAATCAAGAATAGACTTTGACAACCTTGATTACTTATGGAGGTATGACATGTAAAGAGAGGGAAGATATATGCCTTAGTTGACATTCATAAATAATGGCCTTTTCACCACAAGTTATTGCCCCTTGTAAGGGTCGACTCCATGTTAATCATATCAATGTAAATTTAGGACCATAATAGTATGATAAGTAGGTTTAACCAAATGAAAGTGGTCATGGTTTCAAAATGTAATGAATTCAAAACAAAAACCAAATTTTTTTTCAAGCACTAGTTTTAACTATTACAAATATTGTAATTTGTGAATGTGGGCTAATGATGGTGATATACTTTTTGAGAATTTTTTGAAAAGCTTCTTGATGTAACATGGCAAGGTATCATTCTTCATAAAATTTGATGAACTTTGAATGGAATTGAACAGATTAAATGAACCCATTCTCACCAATTTCAATGTTAAGATGTGATTGGCAAAATGGAATACAAGTTATTAGATGTTAAGGGCATTGCAATTCATGGCTTAAAGTTGAAACATTTATTCCTTATGAAAACATAAAATAACGTTACCTTGACCAAATAAAAGTTGGATTGCCTTAAAATTAAATTATTTGTAGATGTTGAAAACTATTAGATTGGCATCCAATGGTATGGAAATTAACAAAGTCACACACATAAGAACATGTGCATCAAAATGAAGATCAAGAAATGTTCCTTGGGGATAAACCCCATTGACTCAACAATGCTAAAACACCATTCACACTAAATTGGGTTTTGAATAACAAATAATTATATATACCCAATGTTTTATGATAAATACTTGGATGAAAAATTTGTCCTTTGGATTGGTTTTTATTGAATTTTCCCACCATGATATCTTGATTGAAAAACAAAACAAGAAGAACAAACTTGTATTGAAAAGAATGAATACATGTTGAAGATTAGGAAATCAATTTTAACCTAAACTCAATCTCAATTGTGTCATTTAAATGGAAAGAATTGTTGATCACACATTCATCTTGTCTACAAGTTATTGGTCATTCAATAAAACACCACAACACCTTCCCTTCCTATTACAAACACTATTGGGGCTTGTGCTATTGGCTCAAGTGTGAACCCATTACAAAGGATGGAAACTCAACATGTGAACATTGTTTTGCAATGTATGTATCGATTTTTTGAACAACCAAATATGAAAGGAAATCATGCTTGAATTGAATGGTAAGCCTTAAAGTGCTACCACGTTCTCAACTGATTTTTCCTTCCAAAACCTGGTTTTTTGGAATTTAATTGAAATTTCTGCAGCAGAAATCACTTAAAAATCAATATCTATCACATTCTGAATCCAAATCTTACCAAGTAAATTCCATTAAATACGGCTCATCAAGCTCTTTCCAACAACACCAGAGGCACATTCCACCTCCTCCAAAATTTTCAGCTACGATTTAATTTAGTTTTTAGTGAAAAAATTGTTCAATATTCAAGAACTTTTGCACCGCAAGTCCAAACATCGTGGAACCAAGCCCATGCACCCCTCCTCATCGAGAGCTTTCCAAGAACACAATCTAAAAGGATGGTTTGGTGGATCTCATTACAAAACAAAACAAAACAAAACATACTACCTTCCTTCATAGATAGATTTTGTCAAGGTACTTATCTTTTGGCTAGATAAACCATTGCAACTTCCTCTTTGTTTGCACCAACTTCCTTCACACCATTGCTCCATAACATGGACATAATAAAGAACATAAAACCACCAACAAGCTTGGCAATGACATCTTTCTTAGTCATCTCTATCTTCATTACCACATTATTGCACACCCACACAAAACCCGCACAAGAATTCCTATTTTAGATATTAGAACATAAACCTCACACTCTATACCACCACCTCCAACACTCCAAAAGGTGACGTGGTTACATCCATTTTCAATGGATGATGATAACGTTTTGTAAAGTATTATAGAACATTTTCCACTTTTCCTTTCACAATTGCCCAAGAAATTCAAGGTCACGTTTCCATGTCATACCACGTCTTTTCTTACTTCACCTCCTTTCTCCTCCAATTTTTATTCTCTCGGTGCATGAAACTCGGAGGTTGGACTTTGAATCATGCCCCCATAGACAACAACGGATCTCATGACAAGTGATGTCATGACAAAGCATCACAATGTAAAAATTTACAATGAATTAACAATGAAACCCAAAAGTAGGGAAATGTGTGCTCTTGTCTTTACACAAATTGTCATATTCCTTGCATGGTGCAAGTTCTCTTATACTTCATGTATATTATTGACTATCGTAAGCCATGCTTTTTTCCAAAAATACAAAGGAATAATACTCTCCATAGTACATGGCAGCTTCGGCTTCAGCACATGTTTGTGCTGAATAATTAAATAATTTTGAATAATTTTTTTTTGAGAATTAAAGATTCCAAATTATTTGTTCATTTTCCTTCATTACATTTTTTTTTCCTTTGAGAAAAAAAAATTTTTTCTGAAATTTTTTTTCAGCTTTTTATTTTTTAAAAAAAATTTGTGCCAAAAGCCCCGCCAAGGTATTATAGTACGATTATCAGCTATATGCCATTGTTTTTTAATCTTTGAATGTGGAGCCAAGAGTTTCCTTATGCTTTACTAGGCGGACCACCCTAGGGTTTTAGGTGGAACATGAGCTAACCAAGGTCTCGACTATTGACTTGAAGTATTAACTATAGGTGGAACATGAGCTAACCAAGTTCTCGACTATCGACTTGAAGTATTGACTATAGGTGAAACATGAACTAACCAAGGGTCTCGACTATCGACTTGAAGTATTAACTATAGGTGGAACATGAGTTAATGAAGGTATGAACTAGAGTTACGGTGTTTGACATGTGACCTATTGATTTCTCTTGTGTGTGTGCTATTATCCTCTCAAACACCCAATGGATTGTTGATGATGATCATCCGATCTTGTTATCTCAAAAAATATGGATGGATGGATGGAGCGACGGGTGGGGTCACCCGCCAAGTTCAGTATTTTTTTGACGACGCTCAAGGCCTTTTTCTCTCCTCAAGAATTTAGCACGAGGAAGACTAAGGATATTTTCCGTAATCCATCCATCCATCCATCCATCCCAAGGAAAACGTCCGGCAACTCTAATGTACAAAAAGCCTGATGTCAATCGAGGACCATAGGCTGACATATGGTGTGCATATAGGTATGCCGAAATATGACAAGGGTACAAAGGCGTTTTTGTTGTGGATGACGGACGGATGCTAGTTTTACTAGATCACCTTGCGGAGTCTTGGTTTTTTTTTATTTTTAATCTCTTAAAACAAGAACCATTAGAAGAATTTTCCTAGTGTGTGTGGAGACGGCGGTGGGCGGCTTTTACCCCGGTGAAAAAAATTTCTCACCCGCCCAACCGAGAGAGAAACAATGGCACCTTACATGCAAAGTTCGTCAAGGAAGGTTACCGGCAAAGTGCGTGCCTTTTTTTCCTCTCAAATAAAATTGCAGCCGACCTTCAAAAAAAGAAAAAAAAAAAGTGCTACTTGTTCTTTTATGCTGGGTGAGGACCTCAAACAAGGTGATTCCGGGAATTAATTTGGGTCCCACAACTCAGGTGTTGCCCGGTGCGGTTTTTGGGGGGTCCTTACTCTACACTTCTTATCTTACTCGCTTATAAAAAAGAATTTCTTCTTTTGGAGTGCAATCCTCGTGCTTATATAAGCTTAGGTTGGAAAAACCATTATATGCAAGCAAGTGATGTACTAATGAAGCATGTGTGGAATGTGGGACGTGCACCTAGTACCCCCCCCCACCCCCCTTTGACGATACTTGAAATTCGACTATTGAGCCGATGGCTAACACGACATAATGCCATTTGTCACCCAACTATTGTGGAGTCCAAAGTGATTAGAAAATCTCCATTTTATCCACTTTTTACACCACTAGGTATACAATCTTCACTTTTAACATGACACAAGAATGTGTGAGGTTTCTTACACAAAATCTCTCTCGCTCACGACACATGTGTGAGGTAAACTTTGTGGGTTTCATCCATTGCAATGTACAATTCGTGATGTTTATTGCGAATACATTTACGTTACATTAAAATTACAACTTGACATTAGCATATGACACATATGACGTGCTTAACACAAATTTGTTGTACGGAAGGTTTATGAATTGGGTGTTGGAGTTAGAACTGGTTATTACTACGTAGGTCGTCATCACTCAAGGGCCCACGGTGTGAGGGATGATGCCTTGACAATGTTGCACCACCATCCTTAAGGCCCCTAGGTCATCACTCAAGGTCCCACGGTGTGAGGGATGATGCCTTGACAATGTTGCACCACCATCCTTAAGGCCCCTAGGTCATCACTCAAGGTCCCACGGTGTGAGGGATGATGCCTTGACAATTGTTGCACCACCATCCTTAAGGTGCCCTTTACACTACTAGAGCCTGAGAGCCCTTCACCATTGAAATACTAAAATCCCCCATTGGTGGAAAAAAGGTCACTGTGGTGTTAGGTCACGTCGCACACTTATTAGGGTTGAGGCCTAAGAGGATCCCCCATGGTGATGAGTATGTGATCTACACATTAATTTTGGATGAAGAAAAGTAAAAACATGGCGGTTTGGCTCAGGAAAATGGTTTTGGCTCAGCATAATTGCACCGCTTGTGGTGGCTGTTCAAAGGCACAATAATGATATGAACCTGCAGAAAAGAGTGTAATACATATGATATGACTGCTGCTCAGTGTTTCTGATTGGCCCATCATAATGATTGGTCCAGGTGGTTTGCTATTAGTAGTTCCCCCACCTATTTTCTGTTCCCAGTTTCAGTTTCATGGGTGGAGTTGCAGGAAAGGAAATAACTAAACTTGGATGTGAAAAATATGTTTTTAGGGTCACATACTAAGCAGCCCTGGAGATGCTGTAAGAAACCAAGGAAAATGTGAATGGATGAAAAGTCAAGTGTAAATGATAATGTTTCACGGTCTAATAGAAATTACATCAGGCTCTCTGGTGGCAAAATGTCAGCCTGATGCAAAGTCTGTTTGTTGACGACAAAAGAAGCCCCAAAGTGTTTAGGTGCCCTTTTAGTACGACTTAAAATCTTAGGGTATGCAACTTCTGAAATAGATAAGAGTTTTATCAGTTTTATGTGCATGAGGACTTTTTTTGGGCCTTTGCAATGTAGCCTAGAAAACATTGGTATGAAATATACTATGACCTAATGACCGAAAATAAATGATGGGTGTCGTCCACCAAACAAATTTGATGTCATTTACAACTAAAAAATATGAGGAGGAAATTTCGAGTATTTGTTGCCATGAAAGTAGACTCAAATCCATGCATTTGACGGAAGATAGTTAGTTAGAGTATTGTCATAAACATGCACATATATGAAACTTTGAAGGCCCACTCATACCCTTTTCTCATTTAATACATAAGAAGACAAAAGTCATGCATGCTAGTAGCACGAGTCCAAGGTTTTCAGGTTCATAGCCTTGTGCTCTTGAGCGGGGGCTTACCCTAAACCTAAAAAATATGTCATAAGGGAAGAAAATGGCTTTTTTTACTCACACGGGTCAATTCAGCCAATTCAGCCAATTCAGCCAATTCTGACCTACCTTCAAACCCTTTATGCTAGGGAACGTGCCCTAGGGATGCATTCTGCCACCTAGTTCGTTGTTAGAGCTCAGCTTACCCCTAGTGACTCACTAACACGTAGAATGTGCCGCCTATGGGGGTGTTTGTTCTCTTGTATGTAATGGTCATGTGGAGGTTTTTTGAGTTGATGACTTGCCTTGAAACGTTTTCCACACAAGCGTGGCCAGCCATGGTGACTTGAAATGACGATTTGTATCACATTACACGAATGCATGCATACCGAAGCAACACTTTTACACATCACGTGTGCCATATCGATGCATGAGACCAGGCAATATGGAAAGGGTAACCATTATTCTCGGATGACGAAAGGAGGACCGCCTTTTCTGAAGAAGACCTTGAACCATGTCTAAAGGAGTTGTTTGAAAGGAGGCAAAAAATGGCATAGGAAAGTCTCAAATACAATAAATTAAACGTCACAAAGCAACCCACAAAGCACCCACAAAGCACCCTTCTTGTTAGGAAGGAAGGGGGTATTATTAGCTCAGGCCAAAAATTATTTCTCTCTTGTATACTCTCAACTCAAAATGGTACAATATAGTTCCGTAATGTTTCTAGATCGTTCCCTCAAATGTTCCCAAAATTTATAAATGATTGGAGGAGAGTTTAATATGTTGTTGTTTCACGGTTTTCATGTGGAATTGGAGCTTTAGTTCCCAAAAGAACATGATTTTGTTTCCCCCACATTCGTTGCCTAAAGTCCTCTTTTTTAACCATACCTAGACCATAGGAGAAATGGAGAGGTCCACAAGGTTAAGATTCATGACCACCATGTCTAATTAGACCAAAAAAAAATTGTTAAAAGAGAACGTGTTAGGTCTTTTTCTCATGTTTGGAAAACACAATTATTCAAATCATATTGCCCTAAGTATGAAGGCTAGAAAGTGTATAGTGTACACCTTTGGAATGCAAGCAACACACCTTAAAAAAGCTTACTTTAAATTGTTTTTTCCTACTTTCATATTTCAAATTGTCCCCAAATTTGGCTAAATATACTTATGGATAATTGCCACTTGAGCAACATCAAAAAATTGAAAAATAAAAAATTAAATCATTGCTTGCAAATAGGTTGTCAAAATTTAGAAGGACTCGTGCTTAAGTTTAATTTAAAAAAAAACTCTTTTATAGTCAAATGTGCCTAAATAATCATATAGATAGTCATCACTTGTGCTATCACAAATCTTTTATGAAAAAAGGGTCTGAAATAGTGTTTTGTTTTCTCAGTTTGGCATGGCATTATCATTAGTGATCATCTTAGAAAAGATTTCATTGGCAACACATTTGTAGAAAACATGGTTGAAGAAAAAAATGAAGGAAATAAAACCGCCCGAAAACCAAGAAACTTTGAAATGTGGCAAAATCTTCTTGAAATTTGCTTTTCAAGAGCTTTTTAATAAAAAAAAAACAGGGAATTTGAGACAGAGTATCCCCTCAAAAGTTAAAAACATTGCCAAGTATGAGGACCAAATGAGAAAGTTCTGAAAAACTAGGGACTAAATGACAAAAGTGGGCACCAAATGAGAAGTTTTGGCAAAACTAAGGACCACATGAGAAGTTAGGAAAAGAACAGTACACAAGAAAAAAGGAAACAGGGGATCAAACTAGGTTTGTCAATGAATTAGGTGCTCAGGGGAGATTCACCCCCCAGTTTTGGATTTGCCTTAGGATACCTGCACCTAGACTACTCATATTCTCCAAAAAATACCCAACATTGTCTATCAGTACAAGATCCCCAAAACCAAATCTTCTGAACTAATCCCCAGTTTCATGAAACGGTACCCAGTTCTGCACACTGAACAGGTACACTCAAAAGCAGGGGGTTAAGAAAAATCAACAGGAGGGGGTCAAACTAGGGTCCAAACACGAGGCGACTTTAGGGAGATCTCACTATTGTCTTAGTAGGCACTAATTGAAGTTTCCAATTTGAAACTAGCAGTTGCTGATACAACAACAATAAGAAGAACCACCACTGACCCCCATGAAGCCAAGCCATGCCAAGCCAAGCCAAGCCAAAGCCAAAGGAAGAAGAGCTTGGATATTTCACCTTGAGTATTTTAGGGTTTACTCCTCACTTAATGTCCCCAGGATCACCAATTGAACGTAATCCACTTACATATGTCAGTGGAGTTAAGTGGAGGATGCCCCAGTTAATCTGAACCTTCTAAACTGGGGTCCTATAAATCTGGGGATGGGGGCACTTTTGGCCGAGCGGTGTTGTGAAGTGGGCACATAAGCCAAAAAAATCCTCTAATTTAGGAAAACCGCGAAACTGGCGGTGGTTCGGGCGTTGGTGAAATTTTTTCCTACAATCCTGTAGCCAAACAGAAGCGCCGATTTTTCTTGTTTTTCGGGGGGGGGGG
>Ga0116227_10006034_pt1 | contig 24915 bp, 22 predicted proteins | sample S1TSphgellanicum_FD_89693 | JGI IMG/M metagenome (GOLD analysis project Ga0116227, IMG submission 89693) | Host-associated microbial communities from peat moss isolated from Minnesota, USA - S1T2_Fb - Sphagnum magellanicum MG | ecosystem: Host-associated > Plants > Peat moss > Unclassified... | reverse complement strand
TCGCCACAGACGGTCATTGCCCGCGGCCATGACGAAGTGCCCGTCCCGCGCCGCGAAAGCCTGGTAGGGAGCATTGCGTGGGTGGGCCGAACCAAGTGCCTTTGGACTATACCCGGTGCCGAAGAACTCGCTTGTCTGAAGCGCTGCTATTCCTAGCGTCGCGCCAAGCATGGAGATGTCTACGGCCCGCCCCAATCCGGTGGCCCTAACCTCATGCAACAGACTTGCGATGGCGAATGCGGCATACAAGCCGGTCGAGAAGTCGGAGAGCGGCACACCGCATTTAGCTGGCTCCCCGCCCGGAGATCCGGTCACGCTCATCACGCCAGCCGCGGCCTGGATCGTAAGATCGAAGCCGCCCTCAATGCGGCGAGGGCCGCTCTGGCCGAAGGCGGAAATCGAGCAGTATAAAAGGGCGGGATGGACTGCGTGGAGCTCTTTGAAGCCAAGTCCCAATCGTCCCATTACGCCAGGACGATTATTCTCCAGTAATACGTCCGCAGTGTGGATTAGTTGAACGGCAGCGTCGCGACCATACTCAGTCTTTAGATCAAGTACCACCGATTGCTTGTTACGATTGACGGAGGCAAAGTTCTCGCTGTCTTCGCCCCGAAGCGGAGGCCAAGCGCGCATCGAATCACCGCTCGGGCTCTCGACCTTGATGACATCCGCGCCCATGTCTGACAGCAGCATCCCGCAGAACGGGCCCGCTGCGACCTGGCAGAATTCAATCACGCGCACACCGCGCAGCGGCTGGGTCATAGAGTAGCTTCCCAAGGTACGACCCGGCTTACAGCATATCCCATTAACGCCGACGCCTTCCGCCCTGCGTCTCGGACCAGAGGAACAAAGCGCGCCGACGCCATCGGACTAAAACGGTCCGAAGGACCAGAAATTCCGATGGCGGCTACGACACGTCCCTCTGCGTCGATAACTGGTGATGCTATTCCCCAGACCTGATCTCGCCACTCGCCACGATTAAATGCGATACCTGTCTCGCGAACCTCGGATAGGTGACAGGCGAGGAGATCCAGCTCGGTGATAGTGCTGCTGGTGAATGGCTTGAGGTTGGGCGCCAGCCGTTGGATTACGTCGTCGCTTTGATGCGCCAGCAGTGCCTTGCCAGTTGCGACGGCATAGGCCGGCGCTCGACCGCCGATCCGACTGTAAGCCCTAACAGGCTGTGAGCTCTCGACCTTGTCGATATAGACAACCTCGCTCCCGTCAAGGATGGAAAGGTGGGCCGATTCCTGGGTTTCGTGGGCGATTGCCGATAGCACGGGAGCCAGTAGCGACTTGATGTCAAGGCGGGCGCTGACCAGGGCGCCGAGCGTCCAAAGGCGCAAAGTGGCGCAATAGTGCCCCTGGTGGACCGAAACGTAGCCGCAGTCGACCAAAGTCTGAAGCGTGCGATGGACATTGCTGGGCATCCAGCCCAGTGCCCGCGCGAGCTTTGTCACCCCGTCGAGTTCGGGCTGTACGATCAGGAGTTCGAGGAGGGCGAGGCCCTTCGTCAGCGTTTTATCGGTCATTCCAATATTCAGAATATCGTTCTGAGATCGATATTCTTTCGCTCAAGCGATCATGTCAATAGGATTGTATGATGGAATACTATTCTATGGCATGTTGGATGAGGTTGTTGGGCGCTCGGCGTGCTATTCAGAAGGCCTAACCAGGAGAAAGCTTCGGAATCGTGGACGAACAGCAGGATATTTCCGTCGAGCGACCTACATCCCTACGGGATCAGGTCGTGGCCAACCTTCGGCAGGCCATAGTGACCAGAATGTTCGCGCCGGGCGAGCGCCTCGTTGAGCGGCGCATGTGCGAGATGTTGGGGGTAAGCCGGACCCTCGTCCGCGAGGCGTTGAGGCAGTTGGAAGCCGAGGGTTGGGTGCGGATTCTACCCTTTCGCGGTCCTGTCGTTGCAACCATGACGCCTGACGAGGTTCGGGAGCTTTACGAGGTCCGCGCAGCGCTCGAGGGTATGGCTGCTCTCAGGGCGGCCGAGCGAGCGACGGATGACGAATTGGAGCAGTTATCGCAGGTCGTTCGCGCAATAAAGGCCGCACAGCGTCGCGGTGACCAAGTTGCTCACCGCGAACAAGTACACAATTTCTATGATCTTATGCGCGCATTCTCGCGCAACACCATACTTCGCAAGCAACTCGATGCAATGAGCACGCGAATGGCTTGGCTGCGCAGCCTGACACTTGCCTCGCCAGAGCGTGCAACGGTTGCCGTCCGGGAGGAAATGCTCTTGCTTGCTGCGTTGAAAGCACGCGACGCCGAAGGGGCGAGACGGTTGTGCGAAAAGCACATGCGGGCGACTGGCGAAGCAGCGGTGGATGCACTTTCGCACGGCAGCCCTGAGGAAAGCGCTTGAATACCGTTTTCGATTGTATTACGGTCTACCGTATCGGACCGGAAGCGACGTAAGCCCGCCGGCCGGCCCACCTGTTATAAGGGGTCAACGGATGAGTATTCGCCATGTCTGCTTCGCTGCAGCGGTCGCCATCGCACTCCAATCTGGTGTCGGCTCGGCTGAAACGATCAAGGCGGCTTCAGATGTAGGATTGCCGCCGTTTTCGATGAGTGGCGATGATGGCAAGTTCCAAGGCATGGACATTGACATCGCAACCGCATTGTCGAAGCAGCTTGGCGATACGATCCAGGTTATCGATCAACCCTGGTCAACCACCTACCCAGGGCTGAACGCAGGCAAGTTTGATATCGTGCTGTCGCCGGCGACGGTATCGGCCGAGCGCGCTAAGGCCATGCTCTTCGTGGAACCATACGGGGATGCGATCTACGGTTTCCTCACTTCCAAGGCGGGTCCGAAGATTGCAAAAGTGGAGGATCTCAAAGGCAAAACCATCGCCGTCAATAAAGGCAATCTGTTCGATCGATGGCTTACCCAACGCCAGGCTGAATATGGATGGACGATAAACCGCTTCGACAAGACCAGCGATGCGGCCGCCGCTGTTGCGTCCGGGCAGGCTGATGCGGCGATGATGTATGTTGCGGCCGCTGGCTGGCTTGCTAAGCAGAACTCAGCTCTCACCCCGTCCGAGTTCGTCATTAATACCGGCGAAGTATATGCTTACGCCGTAAGGCTTGGAGACAAAGCGCTTCGTGACCGCCTGGACCGCGCGATGGAGTGCCTCAAAAAGGACGGCACACTCGCCGACATCTATACGAAATGGACAGGCCTGAAGCCCCTTTCAAAGGGGGTCGTCATGACGATCACTCCAGGGTACGGCGTCGAGGGCTTCGATAACTACGATCCAACCGCCCACGATTTGAACTGCAAGTGAGTGCGGAGACGTTGGTGCGGGACGCTGCTTTGCACGGCCCGGGCCAAGGGCGCGCTCCGGTAATCCTGGAACTACAAGGGTTGCACAAGTCGTTCGGCCTGATGTCCGTCCTCCGAGGGATCAACTTAGCGGTCCACGAAGGCGAAATGGTATTCCTGATCGGGCCGTCCGGCAGCGGAAAAAGCACCCTATTGCGATGCTGCAACAGGCTGGAGGAGCCAACCAGCGGAGCGGTGCTGGTGGAGGGGCGCGACATACTTGGCCGGAAGGTCAATATCAACCAGGTGCGCCGCCGGATCGGAATGGTCTTCCAGTCATTCAATCTCTATCCGCACATGACCGCGCGACAGAATGTGACGCTTGCGCTTTGTAAGGTCGCCCGTAAGTCGAAGGCAGAAGCCGATGTCATTGCACGGAGAATGCTTGATCACGTCGGCCTTTCGGAACGGATAGACTATTATCCTCGCGCACTGTCCGGAGGCCAACAGCAACGCGTGGCAATTGCCCGAACGCTCGCGCTGGAGCCCAGGATCGTGCTGTTCGATGAGCCGACAAGTGCGCTGGACCCGGAGCTTGTTAACGGCGTGCTGAACGTGATGAGGATGCTGCGGGACGAGGGTATGACGATGGTTGTTGTCAGCCATGAGATGCGCTTCGCACGCGAGGCCGCCGACCGCATAGTATTCATGGCCGATGGCGAGATCGTTGAGCAGGGAACGCCCAGCGAGATTTTCGGCGCTCCGCGCCATCCACGACTGCGCGAGTTTCTGTCGAGTTTGGGAACGGTTTGATCCGTGCAGACCTTCAGTTCGAATTTCCTTAACTGGGATGTCATCCAGAGCTATTTGCCGGACCTGCTGGCCGGGATGTGGGTCACGATGGAACTCTCGGCGATTATCCTCCTCTGTGGTCTCCTTGTTGGAACGGGCCTGGCGCTCGCACGGATGGCGCAGCTGAGGCTGCTGAATGTCTTCATCATTATCTTCGTCGACGTGGTCCGCGCCCTTCCGCCTTTAATGTTGATGGTGGTCACATACTTCGGCCTGCCTTATCTTGGCTTACGCCTGACGGGTTTTGCAGTTGCGTGCATCGTGCTGGCCAGCGTGCTTGCAGCGTTTACCGAGGAGTTATTGTGGGCCGGTCTATCGACCGTGTCCGTTGGCCAGTACGAGGCGGCCCGTTCGACAGGATTGACGTTTTTGCAGATGATGGGGTCAGTGGTCTTGCCGCAGGCTTTTCGCCTGATACAGGCCCCCCTGGCGAGCCGCATCATCGCTACCACGAAGAACACGGCACTGGCATCGGTCGTGGCGGTCCCGGAACTACTATCCCAGGCTAATACGGCGCAGGGTTACTCAGGAAATGCATCTCCTCTGACGGCAGCGTCATTGGGATACCTTATCATCCTGCTTCCTATGGTCTTGGTTGCTAGGCGCCTCGAACGCCCGCGCGAGGCGGCATGAGCGACTTCGTTCACAATTTCTTCAACCTGCATATCCTCGACCGAGTCTGGCCGTTGTTGCTGACAGGTCTGAAGACGACAATCCTGCTATCACTCGTGATCGTTCCAGCAGGGCTAGCGATAGGGCTCCTCATGGCCCTCCTGCAGTCTTTGCGAATCTATGCGCTGCGCTGGACCGTGGTCGTTTATGTGGACCTGTTCCGCGCCTATCCACCGCTCGTCCTTCTCATATACGTGTACTACGGACTGCCGTTTTTTGGCATCGACACTGATGCGTTCTGGTCGGTGGTCCTAGCCTTGGGGTTAAACACTTCTGCCTATTTCGCCGAAGTGTTCCGCGCAGGGATAGAGGGCATCCCGTTTGGCCAGGTGCAGGCCGCGCGTGCGACGGGGTTGGGAGGCTTCCAGACGATGCTCTACGTCGTTCTGCCGCAGGCTATCCGCAATATGCTTCCCGATTTACTCAGCAACGTGCTCGAGTCCGTGAAGCTCACCTCCCTGGCCAGTGTAGTGACCCTTCCCGAATTGCTGAGGGCGGCACGACTGGCACAGGGCAACACGGTGAACGCCACTCCACTGATCGCGGCCTCGCTCATTTATCTCGCTTTCCTGTGGCCGCTCGTGCGGCTGACTTCGCGGCTCGAGCGCCGCACGTTGACCGGACAAAGATAATGGACATAACGGCCCGGCTTTCTTTCGACATCGGCGGCACGTTCACCGATTTCGTTCTTGAGGACACCAGCAGTGGAGAGCGCCGCTTCTGGAAGGTCCTTTCGACTCATCGCGATCCCGCTGGTGGTGTGCTGGAAGGTATCGATCATCTTTTGACCGACGCTGGTATTGAGCCCGGTCAGGTGGAAGTGTTGTTGCATGCGACCACGGTGGCCACCAATGCCATCCTTGAGCGCAAGGGCGCCAGGACCGCCTTGGTAACCACACGCGGTTTCCGGGACGTACTGCTAATGGGTCGCCAGAAGCGCTACGATACGAACGATCTCAGGCTGGCAAAGCCAGCCCCACTGATCAGCCGTCGAGATATATTCGAGCTGGATGAGCGGACCCTTGCCGACGGGACAACTAGGCTCGCCCCAACCACCGACGCGCTGTCGTCCATTGCAGCCGCAGTGGCGGAGGGCGGTTATCAGGCAGTGGCCATCTGCCTTATCCACGCCTACGCCAATCCGGAGCATGAACGGATGATCGGGGCAGCCGTGCGTCGTGCGTGCCCAGGCGCGAGCGTATGTCTGTCGAGTGACGTTTCGCCGAAGCTACGCGAGTACGAGCGCACGAGTACCACCGTCGCGAACGCCTATGTACAGCCGATCGTGACGCGCTATGTGACCCGGCTGAGCGAGGCGCTCCATGGCCGCGGCATCCGGCCCGAGTTGCTGGTCATGCAGTCCAACGGTGGCCTGGTTTCGCCTGCTATCGCCTGCGCTACGCCCATCCGTATCGTGGAATCAGGGCCTGCTGCGGGTGTTCTGATGTGCCGGGCACTGGGCGAACAGGAAGGCCTGCCCGATCTGCTTACCTTTGACATGGGCGGAACGACGGCCAAGCTCGGTGCCATCGACAAAGGCGCGCCTGCGATGCTTCCGACCTTTGAGGTCGACCAGGTTCGCTACGTCAAGGGCAGCGGACTACCGCTCAACATTTCCGCAATCGAGATGCTTGAGATAGGGGCTGGCGGCGGCAGCATCGCGCGGGCGGACCTTGGAACGATCGCCGTGGGCCCGAGGAGCGCAGGCTCCGAGCCTGGGCCTATCTGCTACGGCAACGGCGGCACGCAGCCCACCGTTACTGACGCCAATGTCGTCCTCGGCTATCTCAATCCCGACTACTTCAACGGCGGTCGCATGTCCCTCGACATCGAGAGTGCGCGCGCCGGGATCGACGCCGTTGTCGCGCAACAGCTGGGTCTGTCGGTGGCCGAAGCCGCCTGGGGCATTCATCGCATGGCGACCGCGAATATGGAGCGCGCCCTGCGGATCGTTTCGGTCGAACGGGGCCGTGACCCTCGGCGGTATGCTCTGGTCGGGTTTGGCGGCGCTGGACCATTGCACGCCGCCCGCCTCGCCAGACAGGTCGGTATCCCAACCGTGATCGTGCCACGCGGAGCCGGCGTCGGCTCAGCGGTCGGCCTACTCGAAGCCGAGCCCCGGTTGGAGCGCGCCATGACGCGCGTAACTCCCGTCGATAACGGGCTGCGAGCCGTGGCGCAAACGATGCTTGACGAGATCGAGCAACAGTTGCGGCAGGATGGCGGCCTGGAAGGGAGTGGATGGGCCATCTCGCGAACGGCTACGGCGCGCTACGCGGGGCAAGGCCATGAGGTGCCAGTGCCGCTTCCCGCGCTTGATATGGACGCAACGGCCTTCGCGGAAGTGTTCATTAAAGGGTTTGGCCAGGCGTATCGGGCAACCTACGGTTTCGATGACCCCGGCCGGGCTGTCGAGGTGATCGACTGGAACGTGGTTGCCGCCCGTTCCGCAGTATGCCGCATGCGGATGACCGCTCCGGCTGTCGCGAGCTCCGCGACTGCGCAACGGTCCCGGCCAGCGTATTTCCCGGAATGCGGCGGTTTTGTCGACTGCCCGATCCACGATCAGGGCTCGCTGCAAGCAGCCTCTACGATCATGGGGCCCGCTATCATCGAGGACGTGGAGACGACAATTGTCCTGCTGCCCGGCGACCGCGCCCGGCTGACGGCTTCCGGCAACCTTCTGATCATCATTGGCGGGGGCCTCGCATGAGCGACATCGTAGGCAAAAGGGCGGCCTCTCTGAACCCACTTGATCTCTCGGTGATCTGGAGCACGCTGGTTTCGATTACAGAGGAGATGGGCACGACCCTGCGCAGCACCGCCTTCTCTGAAGCGGTTCGCGAGGCCGACGATTTCTCCACCGGCCTGTTCGACCGGCATGGGCGCTTAGTCGCGCAGGGCAACTTCACGCCAGGCCACCTCGGCTCCATGCCTTACGTGGTTGAGGCGGTCGAGCGTTTCTTTCCCCGAGGAACGCTGCAGGACGGCGACGCCGTGATACTCAACGACAGCTGGATGGGATCCGGACACTTTCCCGACATCTACATGATCGCGCCGGTATTCGTGGACGCTGCCTTCGCAGGCTATGTCGTTAACATTGCTCATCATGTCGACATGGGTGGCGCGACCGCTGGGTCGCAGCAGGTCATGGGGATCACCGAGGCGTTCCAGGAGGGTCTCCGCATCCTGCCGGTGCGGGCGGTCCGGGGTGGCGAGTGGGACGAGGAAGTGCTTCGGCTGGTGCTCGGCAACGTTCGCCTGCCGGACATCGTCCGCGGTGACCTGGACGCCCAGCGCAATGCGAACGCAACCGGGGCGGCGCGCCTCGCTGAGCTCGTCCGCAGTTTTGGCCAGGCCGCGATGGACGCAGCATCCGAACAAATCCTCGACCGTTCGGAACAACGGATGCGCGAGCTGATCAGGGCTATCCCGCCTGGGTCATACGCCTTTGAGGATGTATTGGAGTCATGCATTCTTGGCGATCCGCTCGTTCGCGTGGCCGTGGATGTGACGGTCGCCGGGGATGAGGTTGTCGTCGACTTCTCGCGTAGCAGCGACCAGGTCGGTGCCGCGATCAACGCCTACATCAATTTCACTCGTGCCCATGGCTACTTTGCCATCAAGGTCTTTACGGATGCCCAACTGCCGCACAATGCCGGGGGGCTCCGCCCAATTCGAATCGTCGCACGTGAAGGGAGCTTTTTCAATCCGCGCTTCCCGGCCCCTAGCGGCGGCCGGGCCGCTATCCAGATCCGCATTTTTGAGGCAATCAACGGTGCGCTGGCACAGGCGTTGCCGGGGCGCGCCATGGCGGGGTTCTCCCATTGGAGCAATCCGATCATCAGCGGCACGAACCGCCGAACTGGCAAACGTTTTATTTACTACGACTTAATCTTTGCCGGGTACGGCGCGCGACAGGGGGCGGACGGCGCCGAAGGCCTGGCACCGGTCCTAAACTGCGCCAATATTCCGGTCGAGGTGCACGAGACCTACAACCCGGTCCTAATCCATCGGATGGAGGCGATCCCGGACTCTGGCGGCGTGGGAACCTTCCGCGGCGGCTGTGGGATGCGGAAGGACCTAGAGCTGCTGGCCGACGAAGCTATCGTCACCCTGCTTGGAGACCGGCACCTGAAGGCGCCCTACGGGTTGTTCGGCGGCGGAGAGGGGCAGCGTGCGCAAACGATCCTCAACCCCGACGGCGTTGCCGAGGAACTGCAATCCAAAGAAACCCGGGTACTGCGCCGCGGCGATGTACTCAGCCTGCGTCTGTCCGGCGCCGGCGGATATGGCCCGGCTAGGGCCCGTGATCCGGCCGCCATCGCGGCCGACGTCGCCGATGGTTACGTCACGCCGCAGATCGCTCAGGCCGCCTACGGCTGGACAATAACGGAGTATACCGAATGACCCATTTCCGCCCCAATAGTATGCATGCACGTGACATCGCAGCCGTTCTCCACCCGCAGACTAACCTGCGGCGCCACGAGGAGACTGGACCGTCGATCATTGAGGGCAGCGACGGCATCTGGGTCGTCGACGACATGGGCAAGCGCTACATGGAAGCGGCCTCGGCCCTTTGGTGTGCTTCGCTGGGTTTCAATAGCGAGCGCTTGGCCAAGGTCGCCTACAACGCGATGCGGACTCTCGGCTACTACCAAATATTCCGCCATGCTTCGCATCCGGCTGCGATCGAACTCAGTGAACGTCTGCTGGAGATAGCCCCGGTTCCGATGTCGAAAGTGCTACTACAATGCTCCGGCTCGGAAGCTAACGACACGGCGATCAAACTCGTATGGTACCATTGGAACGCCCAAGGGAAGCCGGAGAAACGCAAGATCATCAGCCGCATGGGAAGCTATCACGGCTCTACCTGTGCGACCGTCAGCCTCACCGGCAAACCCGACTTCCACAAAGGCTTCGGCCTTCCGTTCGACGGCTTTCTCTACACGGCATGCCCGCACTACTATCGAGACCGGTATGACGATGAGAGCGAGGACGCATTCTCATCGCGAATGGCAGAGGCGCTGGAAGAGCTAATCCTCCGCGAAGGGCCTGAAACAGTCGCCGCCTTCTGGGCCGATCCGGTCCAGGGCGCGGCCGGTGCGCTGCCACCCCCCGCCGGGTACTTCGAGAAGGTGCAAGCGGTTTTGCGCCGCTATGACATCCTAATGGTCGCCGATGAGGTAATTTGCGGCTTCGGCCGTACCGGCAGCATGTGGGGATGCCAGACATACGGAATCGTGCCAGATATTATCTCGTGCGCGAAGGCGCTGTCGGCCGCCATGCAGCCGATCTCAGCGGTATTAATGAATGACCGAATCTACCAGTCCATGCTGCTACAAAGCGATCGTCTCGGATCCTTCGTGCACGGATTCACTTATGCCGGGCATCCCGTTGCCTCCGCCGTGGCGCTGGAGACGTTACGGATCTACGACGAGATGGATCTGCCAAACCATGTCAAACTGCTCGAGCCGCACTTCCTGCGGGCGTTCGGCGCCCTTTCCGATCACCCCCTGGTGGGAGACTTCTCGGGCGTCGGCTTGATCGGTGGCATCGAGTTAGTCAAGGACAAAGCATTCCGGATACCGCATGCAGGGGCCGTCGGCCTAATGGTGGAACGGCATGCCCGCGAACGCGGCGTGATTCTTCGTGTGGTCGGCAACCGGCTCGCGCTGTCTCCACCGCTCATCATCACCGTCGACGAGATCAACGAAATGGCCGCACGCATCCGCGCCGCCCTCGACGACACCCAGACTGCACTGATGGAGACGAGCGCGGAGGGAACGATCTGATGGACGGCATGAATACTGGGCGTTCGATGGCAGAGGCAGAGTGGCAGGTCCGTTGCGACCTTGCCGCACTCTATCGGCTATTGGCAAAGCACCGGATGACGGACCTGATTTACACCCACGTCAGCGCGCGCGTGCCCGGTTGTGAGGACCAATTCCTGATCAACCACTACGGCGTCGCCTTCGATGAGATGCGGGCCTCGGACCTTGTAAAGGTCGACGCCGCGGGCTGCCCAGTGGATGAGGCTGACAAAGGTAAACAGGTGAACGCCGCGGGCTTCACGATCCACTCTGCCGTTCATGGGGCTCGACACGACCTTGCCTGCGTCATCCATACCCACACCCAGGCAGGGATTGCGGTATCGTGCCAGGAAGAGGGGTTGCTGCCCATCAGCCAGCACGCGCTGAAATTCTATGGCCATCTCGGCTACCACGGCTACGAAGGCATCGCACTCGACCTGGAGGAACGGGAGAGCATCGTGCAGGACCTCGGATCTCACCGCGCCCTGATCCTGCGAAATCACGGTTTGCTTGCAACTGGCCGCACGATCCCCGAGGCGTTCGACCACATCTACTTCCTCGAGCGCGCCTGCCAGGCCCAGATCGCCGCCCAGTCAGGAGGTAGCCGCCTGGTCTTTCCGCCCGAGGAGGTCCGGCGGCGGACCGCAGCCCAATTCAACGACGGGCCCAGCGTGCCGTTTTATGTCGACCTAGCCTGGGCGGCGGAGTTGCGCCGTCTCCCGGGAGGCGCAGAAGTGCATTGCTGCTGAGGAAACAAGTGTAGTACGCATTGGAGCTTGGCTTGCATATCCGCCTACCCTGCCGTAGCGATCAGAACTCACGCTCCGGGATCAAGGAAGAGTTGCTACAGTCTGTTCTGTCTGGTTGCGTCCGATAGTGACGGTCGTCACTATCGGAGTACCCTAGCTAAGCAGTATTTGGTGCTATCTGACTCTTAGTCCATGTTCGATCACTCAGGGCGAGAGCTTTGCCTCATGGCGAGTGCGCATAATAACGAGACGCTGGCGGTCGCTCCGAGATAAACGCCGACAGCCAGCGTACTTCCACTGAGCGCTAAAAGGGATGTCGCGACAAGTGGCGCAAATCCACCTGCTACCGCGCCTCCAATGTTCCCGCTTAACGACAGTCCCGTATACCGGACAGAGGTCGGGAATAGGTCTGACAGGAGACTTGCTTCTGGGGCATATATAATTGGATATAAAATCCCTAGTGCAAATATCACTGCGCCGGTGACCAAATGGACATTACCCGTATCGATCGTGAGGAAAATTGGGATCGAAAAAATTACGAGCAGCCCGTTGCCCACAGCAAAGAGTGCTCTGTTGCCTATGCGGTCGCCCCAAACTCCGCAAATCGGCATCAAGATGAACATTAGAGCCGCACCGATCATGGTGGCTTGTAGAATGTCCGCACGTGACAAGGCTAGCTTATTTGTTGCGTAAGCCAGGATGAATACGGCCATTAGCCAAAAGAGCGTGATCTCACCTAGCTTGGCACCAATGCCAAGAAGCACAGGCTTGGTATGGTTTCTCAATAGCTCTATAAGCGGAAGACGTACTATTTCTCCACCTCGTTTTAAATTAGCGAATTTCGGCGATTCACTCACACGCCGACGAACAAACACCCCAACGACGATCAAAACGGCACTGGCCAAAAACGGCAGCCTCCAACCCCACGACTGAAAGTCGGCTTGTGAGAGGTAACTCGTCAGAGAAAATGCGGCGCTTGAGAGAAGAAGGCCAAGCGGACAGCCTGCCTGCGGTAGGCTCCCAAAAAAAGTGCCGCGACCTCTCGGTGCATGCTCTACGGCCATCAGCACAGCTCCGCCCCATTCGCCCCCGAGCGCAATACCTTGGCAGACGCGTATCAGAACAAGGCATATAGCTGCAGCTATGCCAATCTGATCGTAGGTTGGCAGTATTCCTATGAGAGTTGTCGGTAGTCCCATCATTAAGAGACTTGCTACAAGCATTTTTTTTCGGCCGAGGCGATCGCCAAAATGACCAAAGATGATGGCGCCAAGAGGCCGGGCAAAAAGACCCACCGAAAACGTCGCAAAGGCGACCATTGTTCCGACAACCGGATCGAATGCGGGAAAGAATACTTTATTAAATACTAGTGCACTTGCCGTCCCGAATATGAAGAAGTCATACCACTCTATAGTGGTACCAACAATCGTCGCGGCCGCTGCCCACACGTTCGAATTCGTCCCGAATTCGAGTTCACTTTTATCAATTGATTCGCGAACACTCATTGGTAGCTTCCTTTAACACAATGACCCACACTGCTCTACGATCGGCTAAGGTTAGCGGACACTGTCTAATCAGCGCCATGAAAACGCCACCGTATCAGCAGGCTAGCAATCCGCACCGTCATTGAGAAATACGGAATTCCGAGGGAGCAATATTGATAAAACTGTTGTCCCAGTCCATGATCTCCGCATTGCGCCTTGCTAAGGCACTCTTTTCATGAGATCATTGCCGCATAGCTCCGGTCAATTTCTTTGAGATGGCGTTGCTGTGGAAACGGATTGACTGACCTCTAATAACGAGATGCTACTATGTCGCTGACGGTTAGACAGCTAAGATACTTTGTCGCAACGGCAGAGCTTGGCCAGATTTCCCAGGCTGCGATCGCGCTTTCGATATCTCAATCTGCAATCACAACGGCCGTAAAAGAGCTCGAGCAGATCGTAGGTTTCCAACTGTTTCGACGCTCTTCAAACGGTATGGAACTCACTGACCAGGGACGTCAATTTAGGGTGCATGCTGATAAGATTTTGGCGAAGATAAATGACGCCATGCAAATACCCTTACCGGATGACCAGATCCCAGGCTCGCTAACCATAGCTGCCATGTACACCGTCATGGGATATTTTTTACCTTATCACTTGGACCGCCTCAGCAGACGTTATCCGAATCTACATATTAAAATTAATGAGGCAAGCCGAGAGGGTATTGAGGAGGGACTACTGTCTAATCGCTATGATATTGGAGTGATGTTAACGTCACTTGTCGTCTCTGCAGAAATCGTATCGGAAACGCTTCTCAGCTCAGTAAGACGGCTATGGACCTGCTCGGGACATCCGCTGCTGGACGCAACCGAGGTATCACTCGAATTAGCTGCAAAAGAGCGCTATATCATGCTCACAATGGATGAAGCGGCTTATAGTACTGTCAAATACTGGAAGCAGTCACCATCGCAGCCAGACGTCGTATTGCGAACATCGTCCGTTGAATGCGTAAGGTCGATGGTAGCGAATGGACAGGGTATTACAATCCTATCTGACATGATGTACCGTCCTTGGTCTCTGGAAGGTAAGCGTATCGAGACAATCGTTACGTCAGATCCAGTGCCTGCAATGAACGTAGGTCTAGCTTGGCGGCGAGGCGCCGAATTTACGCCATCAATGCGTCTTGTTCGCAAGTATTTTCGGGATAGCCTTCAAACGCCAGGTATACGTGCTTATGATTGACGGCCGCAAAGCCGAAGTTTAATAATTAGAGTAAGCCTTACTGATTATTGATAGCACGTCAATTTGTTAAACGAGTTTTCAGAAGGTGCAGTACATCATATGATGTACTGCTAATTAGACAGGATCCAGACACAAACGAATATCGATGTATTTTGTTGATAGCAGCATGAGGCAATACAGAACTTGTGACACCAGAACTACGTGGATCCGCTCCAAAGCCAACAACCCCGCGCAATGCGATTTTACGATATTGTAGTGTCGTGAAATCCTAATTGACGGCAGGCCCTGCAGTTCAGACACTAGAACCGTCACCGACCGCACCACTTAGCCTGCTGCATCTAAACACCCGGCTCTTCGCCAGGGTTTATTGCGTGTTTACATAAAGAGGGGAATACAATGACAAAATCCCGCATACTCATCAATTGCGATATGGGCGAGTCCTTTGGGATATTCAGTTGCGGAGACGACAAGGCCATCATGCCTCATATCGATATTGCCAATGTTGCTTGTGGTTTCCATGCATCGGACCCAATCGTGATGCGGGACACGGTTCGCTTAGCAAAGGCAAACAATGTGGGAGTTGGAGCCCATCCCTCGTTTCCCGACCTGCAGGGCTTCGGGCGTAGGGAGATGAAAATGCACCGCGACGAACTGGCGGCCTGCATTGTCTATCAGATTGGCGCGCTGAAGGCGTTTCTTGATATTGAGAATATGCCGTTGAACCACATTAAACCTCACGGGGCGCTTTATGGCGCAGCCTCGCGGGATGCCGATGTTGCCCACGCGGTATCCGATGCAGCACTACACTTCAATGTACCAGTTCTTGGCATGGCCAACACGATGCACGAAGACGTATATACCTCAAGAGGTCTAGCGTTTCTTGCAGAATACTATTGCGATCTTGACTATGATGATGACGGTTCTCTTATTATATCTCGACATCACGCTAAGCGCGATATCGAAGATGCAGTTCGCCAGTCCCTAGTAGTGCTCTCGCATGGTCAGGCACGATCAATCAGTGGCCTAGCGTTCCCTATGCGGGCAGATTGTATTTGTGTTCATTCAGATACGCCGGGTGCCGAGGAGCTTGCGCGGTCGTTGCGCATGGCAGTGATAGCACTCGAAGTCGCTAACTGAACAAATGTAATCGCTGCAGACTGTTTTTACGGTCACGCAGGGTCATAAACAATAGATTATTTAGCACCCACGAAAATGGAGGAAATATTATGCCATTTATACGAGTAGACTGGTTCCCAGGGCGTACTATAGAACAAAAGCGTGAGCTTGCCGAAGTTCTCACTAGAGAATTTTCTCGAATCGCTGATTGTAGACCTGAAACTATAAATTTTATTTTTACAGAGGTAGGCCGAGATAATTGGGGACGGAATGGAAAATTGTTTGAGGATTCGTACGAGTTTGATTGAGGCATAGTTCAAGAGCAATAATAGAACTAAAAGCCTTGACCATCCGGACGTGTTTTCTGCCGATGCCGAGCGTAGCCTAGTATTTTGAGTAATGGCAGCTTAATCAGGCTTTCTCGAATGACCTACTCGGCTCACATACTTAGCCAGGCGGGATGCGGTCAATTGGTTCCCATCCAAAAAGGTGCGAGGAGCGGCAGCAACATGGCAGTTCCGTCCACCGAGTTTCCTTGCAGGCCGCTTTACGTGGATATATCTCCGTGGCTGGCCGGCACTATCTCTGCTACCAGCACCAAGGGCGTTGCGGCGAAGCCGGCACCAAGCCCTTCGCCGGGTCGACATAGTCGACACGCCGACGGAATAGGCGCTTGGGACCCGTGCCACTCTCGCCGGTCGTCCAGCCGGCGTAGATGACGGAGAAGGCGTCCGTTCGGATACGTGGGGCAGCGATCGTCGCCGTGTAGCGCTGCCGCGGGCAGCTCGGCGCCCGGGATTCATTGTTGTTGTCGAACCCACCTTCCAGCGCGCCAAGTACACGCGGAGCATCCTGTCCAACCGCGAAGACGGAGATCGTCTCTCCGCAGGCGCCCATTCCGCAGTAGGTGCTGGAAGCCAGGATCAACGGCTCGGCCCCGAACCGAACGCTTGAGATGCGATCAGCTGGGATGCCTGTCTCTTCCATGGTGGCCAGTTCAGGCCAGAGCCGCTCCAGATGCCACGTCCTGTCCAGGGTCAGGTAGGCGATGGAGGAGGACCCCGGATGGGCGTGGCCAACATCCTGCACCGTCTCCGACACAAGCAGGGCGTAGTGGCGCCCGTGCTGCTTGACCAGGCGGGCCGCCGCTAGAACAGCAGATTCGTTGTAGAGCATATGGTCTATGCGCCCGTCCGCGTAGATCGGCTGATCGATCGTCCTAACCAGGGGAGGCGGCTGCTGGTAGGTCGCGGTGAAGGCAGCGGCGAGGTCTCTACCGGATTCGCCTCCTACCGCGGGCGAAGGGGCGAGCAGACAGATCGCGACCGCCAGATGGGGTAGCCACCTGTCAGGCCTGCGGTGATCCGCAGCGACATCGGCCTGCATCGTTGTTGATCCGGTTGGAGGCAGTTGGCGCATTACGTTTCCGCTAATGCCCCCTTCACTGCAGGCCGTCCAGTAGTATCGCTCGCCGTCATAGCATACCCGCTCAAAAGGTGGGTGAGGCCGGACGGTTAAGCACTATCTCTCGGGTGGTGCTTTAAAGGGTTCATTGTCGGTGCTAACGATCCTATCACGCCTAGGCTCCGGTGCGGCTGGCCCACCACCGGCTAATCCATTCAAGCAGCACCGAGAAAATTACAGTGATCAATATGATGACGACGGCAAGCGCACTGACCGCCGGCGTTGTTCCCTGCCGCACCTGGCCGGCGAGAACGGTGGTCAGTGTGCGGTCGGCTAGGATGGCGAAGGTCGTCGTGTTGTAATTCTCGAAGCTAGAGAGGAATGCCAAGACGGCAGCCGAGAGGATCGCCGGGCGCATGAAGGGAAGCAGGATGCCGAAGAACACTTGCGTTTGGCTTGCACCGAGATCGAACGCGGCCTCCTCCTGGGCACGATCAAAGCGTTGTAGGCGGGCGGTGAACAGCAGCATGCAGTAGGCGGAGATGAAGCTGCTTTGCCCCATGACGGTCAGGAACACGCCGTTGTAGAGCGCCCTCATACCCGCGGAGAGCGTCAGTTCCCGCCAGTAGATCACGGTCGAGATGCCGATGATGACGCCGGGTACCAGGACGGGCGCAATGGTCGCCAGATGAAAGAGCGGCCGGATGCGCGAATCGATCTGCTGCAACACCACTGCCCCGGCGAGTCCGACTGGAACCGACACTAGGACCACAAGAGCGCCGATCCAAAGGCTGTTCCGCAGGCCGTAGAGCATTGCCTCGTCGTTACCCAGGCGGACGAACCAATCCAACGTGACACCATCAAACGGCCAAACGCGCGGATACGGAGACGTGTTGAACGCCGGGATCGCCATGATGGCGAGCGGGAGAAAAAGGTAGGCAAAGAACATCAGGATGTAGGCGGACACCATTCCGCGGGTTAGCTGGGTCATCATCGTGCAGCATCGCTGAGGTTGAGCCGAAGCAGGCGCAAGCCTGCAACCACGATGATGAGGCATGCCACTAGCAGCACGAAGGCGTATGCAGCGCCCTGCGGCCAGTTGAACACCTGGTAGAAGCGGTCGTACACGATCGGCGTGAACCACATTGCCGATGGGCCACCCAGCACAAGGGGCGCCGCGAGGGCCCCAGTCGCCAGCATGAACACCAGCGTGCAGCCGGACGCGATGCCGGCCTTGGCAGCGGGCACGACGACGAAAAGATGGATGTGCCACCATGGGGCACCCAGGTCCCGCGCCGCCTCGATTTGTGCAGCCTCGACGTTATCGAGCGCGTTGTAGAGCGGGAACACCATGAGCAGCGTGTATGCATAGATGAGTCCCGAAAACAATGCGATGTCGCGGCCGATGAAATCAACCGGTTCAGCAATGAGCCCCACCCCGAGCAACATCGTGTTCAGTAAGCCGGCGCTCGCGAATATGACGCGAAACGCGAAAGCACGGAGGATCTCATTGACCCAATAGGGGGCTATCAGCATCAGCAATAGCAGGCGGAGCCGGGCGCGTGTTGCGACTTGTGCCATGTAGAAGGCGATCGGATAGCAAAGCAGTAAATTGAACCCTGTGATGAACAGTGATGAGAGGATCGTTGTCGCAAGGGCGCGGAGGTGAACGGCGTTCCAGTTCACGCTCGATGTCGGGCTTCCAAATAGGAAGTAACGATAGTTTTCGAGCGTGTAGACATCTCTTGGACCGCCGATCTGGTTGAAGGGCAATTTCGGTCTGAACGAAAGTTCAACCATGAACAGCTGGGGCAGAACGACCATGCCAAGCAACCAAAGCGCCACCGCTAATATCAGGTAGATGCCAACAGGCCATCCGTTGCGCTTAAAAAACCCGCGGCGTGGCGGGAGACCAGCTATACGGCGCTCCAATGTCAGCCAGCCCCAGATCAGCGCCACCAGAACGAAGGGGACTGCCACAAGCAGGCGATGGCCGGTCACCACAGAGATCATGCGTGGGATGCCGGCGGCAATATAACGGCGTCCCGCATTGCGAACGCCAACACGACCTCGGTATCCGGCGCTGGCGGCTCCCCGTCGCGCGGGCCTAGGACGGCGAGCAGCCGGCGGCCTTCCGCAACGCACGTCACATGCGTCACTTGCCCTTCATAGGCCAGGTCAGTCACGCGGGCCTGTAGACGGTTCTGGGGACATGACGCCGAGGCGGACAGTGGCAGAAGATGCTCTGGCCGCACGAACAGCACGGCTTGCGAGCCGGGCTTCATGCCCCCGGGGTTGCGCCCCTGAAGCGGACCGAAGGCAGTCTCGACGACGGCATAACCATCGGCAGTATCACGGACCAAGCCAGGCATCGCATTCGCCTCGCCTACAAACGAGGCAACGAAGGCAGTCTCTGGTGAATCGTACAGCGCCCGGCCGGTGCCGACTTGCTCCAGCCGCCCGGCCCGCATGACACCGATTCGGTCCGACATCGTGAGTGCCTCGCCTTGGTCGTGAGTGATGTAGATAAAGGTGATGCCAACCCGGCGTTGGATCGCGCGGAGCTCGTTGCGCATATGCTGACGAAGTTTTAGGTCAAGCGCAGAAAGCGGCTCGTCCAGCAGCAGTACCTCGGGCTCGACGGCAAGGGCTCGCGCGATTGCGACACGCTGCTTCTGGCCCCCCGATAGCTGGTCGATGCGTTTGCCGCCCTGATCAGCGAGCGCCACAACGTTGAGCAACTCCTCTGCTCGCGCCCGCCGCGCCGCCCGTGATTGGCCGCGTACCCGCATGCCATAAGCAACGTTTTCCACTACGGTCATAAGTGGGAATAAAGCCAGGCTCTGGAAGATCAGTGCTGTTGGGCGTCGGTTGGGACCGATCCCTTGCATGTCCCTACCCCCGATACGGAGCGTTCCCATGGTGGGCTCCACGAAGCCGGAGATGGTTCGCAACAAAGTGGTCTTGCCGCAGCCGGATGGCCCGAGGAAGCTAAAGAACTCGCCGGGCGCGACCCTAAGCGTGACATCGTCCACTGCCTTGAACGGCCCGAAGCGGACGGTCACCGCCTCCAATGCGACCTCTGCCGTCATTGGAGGCGGCTAGCTAGGTACAAGACTCGTCTTCTAGACGAAGCGGCTTCAAACAGCACGCTAAGCAGCCTTGAACTTGTCAGCATACTGGGCCCGCAGGTCGAGATACCAGGGCGAGGATGGCCGCGCGGTCCAGACTTTGTCGATCGCGTCCGCCGGATAGGCTTCCTGGTAGTTGCGCTTCTGGACGGGCGACAGTAGCTCCTCTGCCCCCTTCACCACAGGATTGTAGCCAGAGCCGTTGCTGGTGGCAGCTGCGACGGCCGGCTCGTGGAGGTAGTTCATGAAGGCATAGGCTTGGTCAACGTTCTGCGCTGACTGGGTCAATGACCATCCGTCCATCCAGGTGATCGCGCCCTCCTGGGGAGCCATGAATGTGACGGGTTTGTCCTGCCGCTTCAGTCGGAGCGCCGGGCCGTCCCAGGTTTCGCCGATAGAGCAGCCATTTTCCATGAAGCCGGAGATTGTGCTGTCGGCGCTATCCCAGAACTGTTTGATCCAGGGCTTATGTGCAATCGCGAACGGCAGGAGCTTATCGTAGACGGCCTTAAACTTGTCCGGAGTTTCGAATGTGTCGTACATCCGGTTGCTCGGTAGTTGTCCGGAGTGGTCCATCCACAACCCGATTGTCAGCAACAACGACCAGGGTCGGCCCTGAACCTTGCCGCGATACTTATCTTCCCATAATGCGCCGTAGCTGAGTGTCTTGTAGTCCAGTGTGGTCTGATCGGTCCGCCATGCGATCGCTTCGGAGCCCCAGCAGTGCGGGACATGGTACAGCTTTCCGTCCCACGTCCAAATGCTGGTTGAAAGCTGCAGCATGGACGGGATCAGCGCATCCAGCTTCATCTTGTTTGTGTCCCAGGGCGCCAGCACCCCAAGGTCACGATATTGCGGGGCGAGCGGACGGGAGGGCATGCACAGGTCGAAGCCGTCGCCGCCAGTCGCCTGCAGCTTGTTGATCAGCTCTTCGTTCTGCGAGAACGGGGTAGCATTGACCTTGATACCCGTCGCCTTCGTGAAGTCTTGGATGACGGAGGCCGGAATTTCGTCAGGCCAGTGCAAGATGTTCAGCGAGCCCGAGCTGGAGGCGGCGCGCACGATGCGTGGCCCCATTCCGGCCACTGCTGCAATAGCGGCGCCGGCCGCCAAAATGTTGCGTCTCCGGAACCGGTGCGCAGCCTCGCAGGTGGCGACGGCCGAAGAAGGCGCGGGATCAATCATGCTCGGTCTCCAAGAAGGGGTATAAGCTCGGGTTCGATCAAGTCCAGCGCCCTGGAACGATCGGCGTGCCGTCGCTGAAGCGGGACAGGCGGAACGGATGCGGGTCCACGGCCGGTTGGTCACCCGCTACCAGGTCGGCAGCCAAATGCCCAGCGCCAGGCCCCAGTGAGAAGCCGTGGCCGCTAAACCCGGCAGCCATATGCACCCCTCCAAGCCCCTCGACCGGCGAGATCACGGGCACCGAATCAGGCGTGGAATCAATCAGGCCAGCCCAGGCCTGCTCGACTTTGATCCCGCTTAGGCCGGGATAGGCGGCCCGGAAGCCGGTCATGGCGCGGTCGACCATCTTCATATCAGGTTTAGGGTCTATGACCCGAATCCGCTCGAACGGCGAAATGCCGTCCAGTTTCCATCGTGCGAAGGTCTGCGGACCCTCGAAAAAGGATCTTCCGACACCCAGCGTGACCGCCTTGCGTTGCTGGACGAGCAAAGGAAGGAATTTCGTCGCGTGCAGCAGGGCTTGGGGCGTCACCTCCACCCGCCCGCGCGCCCGCATCGCGACGGTGTATCCGCCGTCCTCACGTCGCCGATATGAGAAGCCGTCGCTGCCCGTGGTTGCATCGCATACCAGCGGGGCCGCAGACGTCCGGCACACCGTGGCGAAGATGCCGGCCTGCGGGAACGCCATTCCACCGTGGCGGCGCAGGAACATCGAGGTCCAGGCACCCCCCGCAACCAGAACAGCCGATGTGCGGATGGTGCCCCGTTCCGTCACCACGGCAGAGACACGACCGCCCGTCATCTCTAGGCCACGGGCTGCACAGTTCTGGTGCAGCGTCGCACCCGCGGCTTGCGCGCCCCGTGCCAGGGCGGGCGCCGCACGGGAAGGCTCGGCCCGGCCGCACGTCGGCGAGTGCCACCCCGCGATCCAGGCCTCTGACGTCCCCGGCACCATCTCTCGCACTTCTGTTGCCGTTAGGATGCGGCCAGGAATCTGATAGTCCCGTGCCTGTTCCGTCCAGCGCTCCCAGTTGGCGATTTCCGCCGGATCTTTGGTCAAGAGGAGGCCGCCGCACTGCTTGAAGCCGGTATTGGCCTGGAGGTCATTGTCGAGCCGGCCCCAGGTCGCAAGGCTATGCTTAGCTAATGGCACTTCCGGAAGGGCACGGCCCTGCAGACGGCACCAGCCCCAATTGCGGCTGCTCTGCTCCCCGGCGATGTGTCCCTTCTCGACGAGGGCAACAGAAAGCCCTTTTTTGGCAAGGAAAAACGCGGCTGAAGCACCGATGATACCGCCCCCGATCACGACCGCGTCCGCCTCTTCAGGCAGAGCATCGTTATCCTCAACAAGCTCTACGTAAGGTCCCATGCGATCCACGCTCCCAATTGTGCGGCACGCCGATGGAAGCGGCACCTCGAGCTGAGTGCGTCAGGAGCTCCAGTTATCGTTTGCCAACGGCCATGCATGCGTTAGCTTATGCAAATTGCAGACCATAATACAATCCAAATTCTGCGTCAGCCGCGGGGATTCGGTCCTGTCTCTAGCCAGCTGGCTAAAGAGGATAACGATCATTCAATGCTGTGCTGCAGAGACAGCTTAGGCACGCAGTCTGGTAGCGGCCTGAGTGAGGTGAGTGCCTCCTTCTTCCTAGAGAAATGTTGGGACAGCAGCGTGCCCTGCGCCGGCCATACCTTCTGTTCCGAATCGAAAACCATGACGGCCATCGTTGCAGAGCCCTCGATCGTCTGTCCTCAAGTAATGGCATAGCCGTCGCCGCTGCCGTGCGGCGAGGTTCGCGCATTATGATTTGAGTAGATCACTGACAGAGTACCGTCATGTTCAAGGACCAAGTCGGCTAGTTCGTCTCATTTGGTTCCGGTGACGGTTTCAAGATCCCGCGCTAGTTGCCCTGTGCATGGTCGAGCCCTATTCGTTTTGGACGATATTTCCCAATCTTTATTCTTCGCTCCGTTGAACACGAATGCGGTCATTTACGCTGTATCACTAAGAGAAGAATGCCACGAGCGTATGGCCGATTGACAATCACCTCCGAAGTCGCAAGATAGTGCGAATAAATGCGACATTCTATAATATAGAATGATAGGAAATGACTTGACCGATCCCCTAAAGCCTGGAGCCGAACAGCGCGCTCCGCTGACTGAACTGTTGGCTCGCCGTGCCGCCGAGATCTCGTTCGCGCAACTGCCCCCCGATGTGGTCACGCGGGCCAAGCACTCTGTTCTTGATTGGATTTCGGTGACGTTAGCCGGCTGGTCGGATCCGCTTGTCCAGAAGCTCGTCGCCTATTGTGATGGCGAGGGTGGCTGCCCCGCGGCAACAATGCTTGGCGAACGGCGCAAGACGAGTGTTTCGCAAGCGGCCCTGATTAACGGGTCCGCCTCTCACACGTTGGACTTCGATGATGTTCACCTCCCATCGCGGGTTCACCCATCTGCTCCTGTCCTACCTGCTGCGCTCGCCATCTGCGAGCGGGACGGCCTCAGTGGGGAGGCGCTCATCACGGCCTTCGTCGCGGGTGTCGAAGTACAAAGCAACATCGGTGCCGCAATGGGAGATGCTCACTATCGCAGGGGCTGGCACAACACCGCCACGCTTGGGGCATTCGGCGCATCTGCCGCAGCGGGACGGCTGGTTGGCCTTTCAAGCGAGGAGATGCAAGTCGGATTTGGGATTGCTGCGACCCAAGCTGCGGGTCTGCGCGCCGTATTCGGCAGCATGTGTAAACCGCTGCAGACCGGGCGGGCATCTGCCAATGGCGTCATGGCAGCATCGCTAGCCAAGGCGGGCTTCACTAGCCGAACGGACGTATTAGAATGTGCCGAAGGGTTCGTTAAAATAGCAGGCGCCGCACCGGCCGATGGGTCCGCATTCGCGGCTGCCATAGAGGCATTAAGCACGGGCCTGTTCCATACCCGCTCGATCATATTCAAATTCCACGCCTCTTGTTACGGTACTCATGCACCAATTGAGTCTGCGCTGCAGCTCCGCGTTCTGCTCGACGGTCAGTCGCCACGATCTGTTCAGGTCATCGTCGAGCCCCAATACCTGTCCGTTTGCAATATCCAGACTCCTGGTGATCCCCTTGAAGCTAAGTTCTCGCTCCGGCACACGGTTGCCCTTGCTCTGATGGGTAGAGATTTATCTGGAGGCGCGGCTTTTAGCCTGGAGACAATTACCGATCCGGACGTGATAGCGCTGCGAAGTCGCATCACTGTAACGTCTGACGGGGCAATGAAGCGTGCATGCGCGCGTATCGTTGCCTCGGCAATAGACGGTTCGGAGTACACCATCGAAAGTGACGCAAGCCAACCGGAGATGGACCTTTCGCTGCAGGGGCGCCGGATCGAGGACAAGTTCCGCGCATTGTGCGCAGCGCACCTATCGCCATCTCGGCGGGAAGCGGTGATCGACACCTGTCGGAACCTGGAGCAACTTGGGCGGGTGCAAACGCTCGTCGATCTTGTGGCTGATCGGCGCGAGGCCTGACTGCGTAATCTGGTCTCTCGCAACGGTCGCGTCAGTGCGCCCTTATGGATGAGCAGTCTTACGGTGCTATCCCGCCGGCGTTCTGCTCGTCACCTTTCGACAGAATATCGAGTGTTTTGATAATCTATGGAAGAACGTGATCTTCGAATCATAGTTGCATTAAATGAGACTCAGAATCTCGGTCGTACGGCTGCTTATTTAGGATTCGACATCTCAACGATAAGCAGGCGGCTAGCACGTATCGAAGATAACTTAGGCATTACGATATTCGAACTGAGCTGCTGCCGGTTTGGTGGACACGCACCTTAAGCTGACGCTCTGTTCCGCTCGAACTCCATAGGGCTGAGATAGCCGATGGTCGAGTGGCGGCGCCGTGTATTATAGAAGCGTTCGATATAGTCGAACACGTCGGCTCGCGCCTGGTCCCTGGTCCGGTAGACTTTGCGGGCCGTCCGCTCGGTTTTCAG
>Ga0116227_10006033_pt1 | contig 24915 bp, 17 predicted proteins | sample S1TSphgellanicum_FD_89693 | JGI IMG/M metagenome (GOLD analysis project Ga0116227, IMG submission 89693) | Host-associated microbial communities from peat moss isolated from Minnesota, USA - S1T2_Fb - Sphagnum magellanicum MG | ecosystem: Host-associated > Plants > Peat moss > Unclassified... | reverse complement strand
TCAAATAAGTGATTAGAGTGTATAGATAAGTTTTTTTATTATTGAATCAAATTGTTATGGCTATCAATGGTGCTACTTTGATTACTTCAATGTAAGAAAATGCATATAAATTCATTTGACATTCTGGAGTTACAAGATTAGAGATCTTTTAGTCTTGACATCACGAAAAAATGCACAACTACTAATCTAGGTTAATATGTTTGCAATAAAAGAATTATAAGACAATGATTTTTAAATGTAAAATTGCATGTAAATTTATATCACATTTGTAGTTACAAGATCGTTAGAGATCCTTCAATCTTAACATCACCAAAAAACATTGTTCATCATCAACAATAGTTATTGTTCTTTCTAGTTGTTTTACCCTAATAGTAATTATTCCTTTTGATTTCTTGTTCATCCTCAATTACACCTACTCTTTCTCTTAATTATTCCAACCCAGCAAAAGTTGCTATTCTTCCTAATTGTTCCACTTTAGCAATTGTTGTTCCTTTTTTTAGCTATTACACCTTAACATTAACTTCTTTTCTTGATATCTTATTCATCCTTAGTTATAGTTGCTCCACCCCTTAATTAGTCCACCCCAATAGCTTAGTTGTCCATTTATGGTTGTTCTAAGGATGTTGCAATTTCCCTTCTAGCTTGAAGTCGAACCAAGGCTCATTGCTAAACTTGTTTATGCAAATGTGTTATTTTTCCAAGATTCAGACCCTTGTATCTAAGAGGGTGAGCTCGTAAAGCTACCTTGAAATTGGAATGAAATTTGTTTCCTGCCTTTCTAACTACTAAGGATGACTAAGCTGTAATGAAATTGGCTCGTTATTATTTTACAAATTATCTTTCAGCCAATTTTTTAGCTGTAGTCAACATTGTAAATGTTTTTCTTGCTTGCTTCTTTTATCTTTCTTTCCTTTTGCTTTCTTGGATCTGTTTTGTCGCCTCCCTATCCATTGCTTTTTGTTGCATAATCTTCAAATACTCTTATGATGTTACAACATGGCTTTGAGAATAATTGGTTAATGGTTCTCTTCCATTGGTCCTTCTTGTAGGCAGATGTGGCAATGATAGCAAACCATGACACCCCTATGTTGATGCCACGAGTTGAACTTTCAAAATTTCTGAACTCTACAATTTCATCCAATGAAGGTTGTGCCAAATTTTCAAACATGTTTTTTTACTCTATTATAGATGCATGGTTAGTGACTATAGGTATTTTAGGCATGTTCACATAATTCCTAAGTAGATTTTAAGATAGACTAGCAATATTTAGAACTTCTACTGTTGAGTTTATGTTGATGAGCTCCTATGTAGTTGTATAAATGATCCAATCTTGTTCACCATCCTCATGCTCTAGTTCTTCTTCTTCCCTGGCTTGATTTTGCAATGTGTATACTAAGGCTAGTTTTTGAATCCATAGCCCTAAGGTTAAGTGGCCAAATCCATGTACCTTTGAACCTTAACATGATATTTTGTCTTATAAGTGTTAGGTCTAATGTTTTGTTTACTCACCTTGCCAATGCTATCTAATCTGGTTTTATATAATTCCTCTTAACCATTGTTATGTCTCTTTCATTTCTAAAAGTAGTTTTGAAAGGCTTGAAGCAAGCCACATTTAAGAGTTGAAGTGCATGAGATGTATGTGAAGGTAAAGTAATCATATCCAACCCAAACTCTTGAACTTGTTCAATTGCCTCAAGGGTGACACAAGATCCATGCCCATCCAAGATGAGTAGATGTCTATTTATTATGGATATTCCATTTGGTATACACCTTTTGAAAAAAAACAAAAATTCTTTGAAAAGGAAAGTAATCATCCGTGCCTTTGATTGCATAAACTTACAAGTCCCTGGTTTGTAGAGTTGTATGCAATCATCTTGTATTTTATCTCCTTTAAATACGTAGAACCTTAGTAGTGTTGTTCCTATTACATTGACCACATAGTTAATAGTCAACCACTCCCTGGATTTTGGGATACTATTGTACACCTAGTGTGAACTTCATATTGTAAAAACCCTTGCTCTTAATTGTCTTCCTACTTGAATGCATGTTTCATCAGAATTCCAAATATGGTCTATAACATAATTGTGTGTTATAAAGGGATTATAAGTTTTGGTAGAAGCTTTGGCAAGATTGAATTATCAACCCTTGTGCTTAGCTAATATCTAATCCCTCAACTTAATGAATGTTGAGTTCAGGATGTCTCTTCTTGATCTAGTACTACTAAGAGCTCCCTAGTACCCCTCCTTGAAAAAACACATATTTAATTAATTCCACATTTTGAAAAAGTCCAAAAATAAAAACAATGAATTTTGAGAGTTTAAAGATAAATAGAATAACAACTTCAACTTATTGGGCACCAAACAAAGTGTTGAAATGACGAATTTGCATAAGGAAATTTTTTTTCACCATGAAAATAATTACATTCATGACAATAAATAAACCTGGTGGCCACCAAATTTTAAGAACTAGAAGACCATAAAAAGAGGGGTGCAAAACAAAAACATTGCATAACATCATCAAGTAACAATTCAATGGAAAAATTAAAAAAACACAATTTGAAATATCTACAAAATTTTATGTCATTGAATTGTGCAAAGTATCAACAAAAGAATTTACAATACCTAAAGTTATTGTATTTCATAAACCATTGGTGGACCATTAAACAAAAAAACTTGTGGGGCACTAAGCAATTGAAATGAGTTATTTATTAGAAAATAAAATCATCTAGTGGCCACCAATGGGTATATTAATTCTAGTTGGAAATGTACTAAAACATATATATTTAACATGTAACCTTGAGTAGGAAGAATTTGTTTATTATGAAAAATGAAATATGAATTCCACCCACATGAACTAACAACCAAAATAAACCTCAAGTGCATGAAAAACAATGATTATCAATTCATTGATTTCATAAAAATACATTGAGTATCAAAAACTATCTTGCCATCCATATAAGAATTCAAAATATGAACTACTAAAATTGAAATTCCACTTTATAAGCAACCAAAAATTGAGGAATCATCTAACCTTTTAGACCAAGAATCAAATATGCAACTACATGCTTCACCTTTCTAAAAAAAGAACCCAATTAACATCATGATTTTCTACTAATTAGAACTACAAATGCCTTTGTGCAATTTGCAAACAAAGAACTAAATCCACTACAAACAAAAATGAATAATTGAAAATTTTCCAAAATTACAAACATTAGACAAAATATAAATTAATAATAAAAAACTAAATGAACGTGAAATGAAAGGCACGGAAAACATAACTAAAACAAGGATGAATTTAGGTTTTACTTAGGATGTCACTTAAAGGAAATTGCAATGTCACCAGATCCCCATTCAAACTTGCTTCAAATTACTTGAACCAATAATAAGACGGATATTGTAAACTGAATGACAATTTTGAGAATTACATAATGATTACAACATGAGCATAAACCATCGTTGCAAAGGGCGAACCCTTCAATGCTGGCCACAACCGAGATGCAAAATCTAACCATTGCACCTTGTTTTTGGATAATTTAGGTCCTTTGAATGGCTTAAGGAAAAGTCCGTTCCATTTTGGATTTCAAAGGGCCTTATTAGGCTCATCATCAATGATCAATGTTTGATCCCTTTCCCCATAAGGCAAACTTTTGCAAGCAAGGTGAACTCGATCTAAGTCCTTCAAATAGTAATAAACTGAGTGTGTGAGTTGACCCGTTATTCCAATGCATTGTTCATGTCCTCAAATAAACACAAATTGATCAATGAAAGTTTTGGGCATCAACAAAGGTAGAATTTCAAGGACATTTTCTAACAATATACACAACCAAATAGTAATGTAAAAATGTTCAAATGCTTTAGAAAGGAAATCCTGTACTCCACCACAATTTCCAACTTGGATAGTTCTAAATTTTTCTCAATTTTTCATTGATCCCCTTGAAGGTCACATTTTGGAGCGTAACAAAGGACACCATTAACACTAAGAATGAAAAGTTTTTTAGTTATGTCAGATCAAAGTCGAAAAGTCCAAATTCGCATCTTCACATTAAAAAGAGAAACATCATGCACCTACTAATAAGAAGAAAGGTTAGAGCAAAGAGAAAATCAAGAATGAGTAGAGGCCTCCATCTTGGTTGTAGGAAATGTTAGTCTAACACATAATATACAAGAATTAAGTTGATATCTAAAATATGGAAGGATAATTTTGACTGAGAATTTGGTAAGAACATGGATTGAAACACACATATCACAACTTGGCGGCCACCAAGTAGATGAGGGAGAACACCTAGTGGCCACCCAATTGATAAAGGAAAACACCTCACAACCACCAAATAGATGTTGGAAAACACCTTGCGACCACTAGATGGCTGGAGGAGTGCAAAGTTCAACCCAAGGTCCACCAGGCAAAATCAGATACATTAAAGACAATGAGTATAAGCAAGATTCAAGCAATATAATTAAATATATTTAATAAAAAAATTTGGGTGGAAAGTTTTGAGATATTCAAACAAACAAAATTTGAGGATGAACAATTAATAAAGTACTTTTTGTTTCAAATTCAATTTTGCATTGTTATAAAAAATGGGTTGGCAAGTTTGACTACATTTAACAAATCACATTTTAAATAGTCAAGGATTATTTCAATCAATACATCTAATCCTACAAAAGGGATTATGTTCAACAAAGGTGGGAACACCGTATCCGAATGAATGAAGATTTTCCAAGTAAGGGAGAACAAACCCTATCAAACGTTGATCCTCCCCACAATGGTTGTTAAATGACTCCAAAAAAATGGTACTATATGGGCTATTGAACATGTTTTTGTATGGCATATTGTCTATGAGCAACGTGTTGCCAACGTGAGTATAAGGATAAGTTTTTAAAAAATCATCAGGGTTCCTTTGGAATATGGGCTCGTCAGGTTTATCCAACAAGAAATGCAAATTTTGCATGCAAAACTCTTGATCAAGCATACTGGAAGCATGTATAGAGATTTTTGTTTTGTGTTATATTTGATCCAAATAATTATAAATATTGTGACATTGGGTTGTAAACTAAATATAGACTTGGAATTTCGCAAGACATTTTTCCAAGAATTCCTTTAAACTAAGATGAAAAATGATGGTGTGAGAACATTTATCAAAACATGTGGTGATCAAAACTTTGTTCAAATCAAAAATCACACGAAATGGATTCACTTTCGTTGCATGCAAATGAGGCATTGTGAAGTCGAAGGAATTTCATCCAAGCCAACTACAACAATTGTGAGTGCATTCGGCGATTCCACATCTTTCATCTGAAGCTTTTGGGAGTTGAATCCTGAAGTCAGTAGCATTTCATCCAAGTCAACTTTAATAATTGTGCGTGAATTTGGCAACTCTTTATCTTCCTCCCTATCTTTCGCCTCCTCAAAAAAAGGTGCACCGATAATCTAAAAAAAAAAACAAATAGTAGTTGTGAAAGTTCGGAAATAGACTAACCATATAAATCAATGGGATTGGAAAATCCAAAAAAAAATTGGAAGGAAGGAACAAAAAAGAATATTTGGACTAATTATAGATGTCGAGTGATTTCTACAGAAATTGGCAAAAATAAGCCATGGTGCATTTTTCAAACATCCAAAATCTACCATCGTTTTCCTTGATAGTGCCAAAAAGATAGAACTCCACAAAGGTGGGAACATTAAGCCTAGAATTATGAAAGAACTCGAAGTACAAAAGAAGAATTTTCATTAGATAATTATCCATTTTTGGCGCATATTCATAGGATTCAACAAAGATAACAAAAAAAGGTGGATTCAGGCAAGTTCTATAAGGTGTATTGTTTACCAACAATGTATTCCCAAGGTGAGTATTAGGATACCTAGGGAAGAAATTAGAACGATTTTTATGATAAATAAATTTATCATGAGTGAGATGGTCAACGCGATAATAGCTTACTATGATGGGAAATTGCAAAAAATGCTTATTAATCCTACACAGATCTCAACCCATAATCCTTTGTAGGTCGATTTCAATACCTGTTTCTTTTGTTATTTTCCTCAAGTAGGCAATCATCTTGGCAAGCGAAATAGATGTCCATATATAGACGATAAATTGTTTTGAACACCTAAAGAGGAATTCTTTTAAAGTTGATTTGGGTATAATGCTCTTACTTAGTAAGGTAAGACCTTGAGCTAAGTTAAATGGTGGAGGCAAAAGGTGATTAATTTTGAAATACTCCTTCCCAATAAGGACCCCTTTCAAATAAAAAAATCACGTGCAAAAGATTCACCTCTACATCCTTTGCGTTTACAGGAAGAGGAGATCTAAAACCTTCGAGAATGAGTTCTTTCCCCTTATCTTCTTTAGCAATTTCATGGAAAACTCTAAGAAATGAATCATCTCTGGTGCCATCAAATCCCACAAGGGCCAAATGCAGTCGCGACGAGACCAATGGTTCAAGGGATGGGAGAAACACATGTGGATAGTGAAGTGGGGATGCAAAACCTCGACTTGGAAAAGGTTAGACTGGAGATTGCATCAGTCTCCTCAATCTTCCTACCTTTTCACATGCCTTTTCCAATGCAATTCAATCCCATCAAGTTGTCCAAGTACCTAAACATCCATCCTTCAAATTCCACCAGGGCCAAAAAAAGACCTAGGTTCATCCCAATCATTTGAGTCCTCAAATGTGTACACATTAAAATCACCAGATAAAATTCACCTTCACTTGCAAATAGAAAGTAGAAAATGCACCCAAACAAGAAAAATTCCAAATAAACCAATTGAAAAATTAAAAAAACTTCAAAAAAAAAACCGTGAAGAGGGAATCAAAAACCAAATAATGGAAGGCAAAAATTTTGAAAATTAATATTTGTAAGCACAATAAGGGACTTATTTTTTATATCTTGTACGATTATATTTTTTGAATTCTTCAACCACATGCCAATCTGGTGGCCATTAGATAGGTCGATATGGTGGGCACCAAATTGTTGTATTTAGTAACAACCACATTAACATATTTAGTGGCCACCAAACTATTGTATATGGTGGCCGCCACATCAACCTATCTAGTGCCCACCAAATCATTATATCTAGTGGCCACCAAATTGACCTATCTAGTGGTTGCAAGATTGTTGTATTTGGAGGCTCATGGATGGCTATATCTAGTGGCCACTAAATCATTATATCTGGCTACCACCAGATGTAGAATATCTGGCAACCAAAGCATGAAAAAAAGGATATAAAATTACCTGGTGGCCATTGGATGCATAATATGCTTTAAAGTAAAACTAAAAAATATTTTATGTAAATGTATTCATAATTTTAAAAAATTGTATAATGTTTAATGAGGAAAGCCATTAGTCATAATTCAATCTAGCTTTAGCTGTGTTCAAATCCTCCAGAAGAACTTGTTTATTCATCTCCATACTAATATCCTCATCATTGACATCCTCAACATTGTCCTCCCTATCAACAATGGCTGTTCATGACAATTTCGTAGAGCAGATGTTATGTCATGTTGATACATCATTGGACAATATTTCATCATCTTCTCGTCTTTCCAGCCGCACAAGATTGAGAACTCCTCGAGACTAACAAATTACCACTATTCGTTCTCGTGCTCACCTCTCTAATAACAACCCCACAAATAACTTTCCTCGTGTTTTTCTTCCTTCTTGCAAGAATGGATGTATACTCTTCTTGCAATTCTTCTCCTGCACCCAACCCTTATTGTTTAAGATCTATAGGTGAGGGCGAAGCACAAATTGTAAGGGGCACTAGATTTGTATTATACAAAATTGATAGATTAGTCATTGTAATCTCCTTAGCCTTGTCGAGGAAGTCCATTAGAATGACCACAAAAATCCAAACCTTTTTCTCCTACAAATTGCATTGATACTAGTTTAGAATCCTAAATGGACAACAAACCTTAAAACATGGATATAGATTTGGAATGTGTGAAAACATACCAAGCATAGATTTATTAATACTCCACCACCGAAGATACTTGGACATGCCATTCCACCACATAGAAGTGGATGCAAAATGAGTTGAATGGCATCAAGGTTGAGTTTGAACTTATACAACCTTTGTTCTTCCGAAAATGGATAATCGCAAATGAGACCCACATTGGAAGACACCTTGATGTCAAAATGTCAACCTACACAGACTTTCCTTCCTGTGAAGGAAATAGGTAAGCATATACCAAAAGTGGCAAGTTCATCCATGAGCCCAATGACCTTGATAGAGGAATTTCTTGTTTCGAAATTTAGTAAAATCCCTACTCCATAGAAATGTTGTTCATGAAGTCTTGTTCTCGAAGTGTTACAACCAAATTGTTAAATGACTTTTGGTTGCAAATACAAATAATTGTTTTGAAATCGACTTTCATGGATAGCAAGTTTGAAAGTACATACTTCCAATTTGTTAGAATATAGACGTTTGGGTTTTTGCTTAAAGAATTTGTAGTTGAGAACACAATAAATGTCCTCCCAAACTTATTGTTCAAGAAATCAACATTCCTTGAGGAGTTGTCCACAACGTCCTTAAGGTTATAAAGTTCCAATAGTGGATCCACCTTATAATGCAACTTGAGGTGCATAATGCCAATCTGTGGGTTTTTGTCAGCGGACCTTGAAATCCACTGTTCGAGAACCTTGTTAAATTCATCAAAGGGAGGATCCTTGGATGGATTCATATGGATCCTTCCCTTGAAGAAATCATCGTTTAGTGTCATTTCTAGTAGTGCAAATAACACCTTACTATACTTATGTTGTAATTTTATTTTTTTCCACATCTCCTCAATGTAAAGATGTGGACTTTGCGTGATTGGTTGAGGATGTTTATGGAATACCATGATTTCATTTTGAATCTCCCTCCATTTGTTGACATTATAACAATTAAAACTCTGTCATTGTTAAAAGGTGCAAGTTACTTCCTATTGCAGGGCGATCTTGCAACAAAATTTCCTGCGCCTTCAAACCATGCATAGGCTTCACCATGTGAAACTCCTTAAATCCCACAAGGTAATTATATGTTGACTTTCCCATAGGTTGTGGTCTTGAAGGCAATTTGCCATACCCATCCAATATCTTTCCCCACTCCCCCAACAACAAAATCTCCTTCCACTTTTCATAGAGTAGGTCCGAAAACAATGGAATTGACATACATTCTTTCACTGATTGAACTACAAACATAGTCATCAAGGACACTTCAAAGCTTTAAACAAAACCAATAAAGCATGTTAGATCATTTCTAGCACCTTAAGCAAACATTCAACATGGATTTTGTGTGGAAATGATTTTTGAAAATCCATACCTTGTAAGTTTGAGTCTTCTTCTTATCTTGTTTGAGTTCTGGGCTTGGTTGGCCAAACTCAATCCATATTTTTCACACATGTTGAAGATTCTCCCTATATGAAAGGACCGAGTTCTTTAACGTATTTGGATTATTGAGGACAAACAAGAACTTGCAATACTTTACAAAGATAGCATTCTAAATGACTACAATACCAAAGGCCTAAAATCGTTTGCATATGTTGTCGTTGACACCTTCCATCACAAGTATCTCCTGAAGAAATAAATCAAAAAATTAGCTTGGAGGAATTAAACAATACAATTGGAGTAGTGGGTGGGGAATTAACAACAAGAAACTATAGTATGGAAATTACCTTCATGGCTTGGATTGATGTTGTCCACCCACAATAAAAAATGTCAAACTAGAAAGAGTAGACTAGTTCCTTAATCTTGTTTTTTAAATCTTATTTGGATCATGTGGATTAATAGGAATAGTAAAAATTGAACACTACTAATTAATGTAATGAAACATCAAAATTTGATGCTTGATTTCATTCTTGTGTGTATCATTTAGTGGGCAATACATAATTCTCCCAGGTGGAGGCATGAATCAATCCACATGAACCTTTACCCCTTCAACATGCTTGTTTCCAAGGGGGAAGCAATCCGAGAATTCACTCTTAATTGATTCATTGACATGCTTACATTCAATCTTGTCAAGGCCCTTGGGATATTTCTTCATGACGAGGTTTTCAATCGGTTGCTCCTTTTTTTCCTTTATTGTTGCCTCCTTTTTTTGCTTTTTGGGAGCCCTAATCACTGATGAGCCCTCAACATTTGTTTGAGTCGTTAAAAAATTATCACCATTTTATTATCCTTATCAATGACTACCACAGTCACCATCTCGTCCCACATTTGGTGTATTAGCCTTGTTGTCCTATTCAGGAACTTTGCAACCCTAAACCTTCCTCTTTCACAACTTTCGGGTGCAAGTTGTCCATCTTTTAAAATGCACAAACAATCCTAGCTTCTGACATAGAAAATGGCATTTAAAAGAAAACCACCACCTATTGCGGATCATCCTTGTAGGCCTTGAGGTTGACAACATGCACATATTTCACATTGTCAAGGTCCTTCCAGTTCTCAAATTGGAAACACCACTCAGTATGTGGCATTTCCATTGTTAACTCTCTACCCCACCTATTTACATCCTTGTATAGTATCTAGATGCTAACTTTTGCATTCTCGTACTCCTTGTTGTACCCTAAATTTTCCCCAAGGATTTTGGTGAAAAGGTGAGTATGAAGATCATTACAACATGGACGAGCAAACTATTTGAATAATAAAAAATTTAAAGGAGACAATCTACTAACCACAAAATAACAACATTTCCTAGCCCATTCATTAGGCTACCAAATTTCTGTAGAAGAAAAACAATCTAGTAGCCACCAAATCTCTTATAATTTTTCCATAGATTTGTAATGATCTAGTGGCCATTAGATCATTTGTTGTACTTCAATCTAGAACAAACAATCTAGTGACCACTAGATAAGAAATTATGTTACATTTCAGGTGGATTTATTTGATTCCACCAATTTATTACTTTATCATTAAGACCTTGGATACATAACAATCTAGTGGCCACCAAATGATTTCCTTCTCCATTATATTCATATTGATTTAATGGCCACCAAATCATTAATTTCATGAGTGCCAAAGGAGGTGACAATCCCCTTTCAATCAGTAACAATAAAAACAATTTAATCGCCACCATATTGTTTTTTTTAAAAAATTAGTGACCCAAGTTACGATCTAGTGGCCACCATATCATTTTGTCCTTGATTAATTAACATGGTTCAAAACTTGTGGCCACTTAGATCATTACACTTATGTTGAATTTCAATTTTAACGATTTGGTGGCCACTAGATCGTCATTTCTTCAAAGAGTGGTAGTAGTATCGATATGGTGCCACCAAATCATTACATCATCTAAGAATGATGTTGGTCATGATCTAAGAACCACCAGATAGTTACATCTTAGATTAACGACTCTGTATGGACCTAGTGGCCACTAGATCGTCATTTTCTTAAGGAGTGACATTGGTAATTGATCTAGTGACCACTAAATTGTCACATCTTCAATGAGTGTTGCTAGTAATGATCTAGTGGCCACCAAATCGTCATTTCCTTAAGGAGTGTTATTGGTAATGATTTAGTGGCCACTAGATCATCATTTCCTTCAGATTTGGTTTAGGGTGGTCAGGTGGCCAACCAAATTGTTACTTGTCTATTATTGACAACAATCTGGTTGCCACTTGATCATCATTTCCTTGAAGAATTTTACTAGCATCGATCTAAAACCACCAAATAGTTAAATCCCTATGGAGTTATGCTTGTAATGACCTAGTTGCCACTAGATCGTTATGTTACCAAAGATTAGAATTCGTTAGGTCTTCTAACAAACCTTGTAACAATGTGGTGGCCACTAGATCTTTACATCCCCAATGAGTAGCGTTGGTAATAATTTGGTGGCCACCAAATTGTTGTCCTCGAAGACTATTGTTAGTTATGATCTAATGACCACTAGATCGTTAGGTCTTCCAATACTGACCCTATAACGATCTAGTGGCCACCACATTGTTATGTCCTTTTAGATTAATGATAGTACCAATCTAGTGGCCATTAAATAGTTAAATTTTCAACTATTGACCCTACAATGATTTAGTGGCCATTAAATCATTGTGTCCCTAAGGACTAGCATTGGTAACAATTTGGTGGTCACTAGAAAGTTATGTCCCTAAGGACTTGTTGCGTTAATGATTTGGTGGCCACCAAATCTTTGTTTGTTAACGATCTAACAACCATTAGATCGTTTCATCCTTATTTGTGTGTAGATATCCCCCACAATCAATCACATTTAAAGAAAAACCCTACTCCATTGACCTTAAAAATTGGTACATCTAATGCGTTCATTTAAATGCTTCTTCATGAACTTACAATGAACTCCAAAAACCTGGACTGAAATGCATAAACCTCAAGTCCTATTTAATGTCTTGGCCGAAAGGGTTTATGTCCAATTAATATCTGCACAAGACTTTACTTTTGCATTGTGAAAAGGTTTCTGTGTAAGGACATTTTGCATATTCTGTATCAATTGAAAAAGGAAAGTCCTGGTAGAAAGTGATCCTAATCCATTGTGTTCTTGCATAATTACTTGTTTTCTTATCCTATGAGACAAAATTGAATTACTTAGCATTAGGGAATCAAGGACATACTTTGTTTCTACCATTCGAAAAATTGCGTCCCATCCCAAGTTCAGTTGTTATGCAATAGTTTTATAGACAAGATCAAATATCTTTAGTGCAATGCTAGTTGAATATTATTTCTTAAGGTATATAGATTAAAAAGGTGTCGAAGAAAATAAAAAGGTTGGGTGATTAATTCTCATACAATCTATGTTTCAAGGAGTTAGAGTTCCTAATAGTTTCAACTATCGTAATTGGAGTATTCTTTACAACATCAAACCTTAAGCCATTAAACCATCATCCAAAAGTGGATTGACAAAGTCGAGCTTTGACTGGTTGTAGGTTAAAAATATTTCCTCTCACTTCTATGGGTTTTTTTGGAATGAGATAAGCAAATGCAATGATCTGGAATTGAAAAGCAAGGCCATAGAAGCAATGGCAGAATTGAAATTTTGATTATAATGTGATCTAGAATTGTTGAAATTGAAAAGTTCTGAAGACAAAAAAAAGGTATGAAGAGAGTAGTTGTGAGACAAACTAGAAGAATGCGAATGAAGGGGAGGATGTGGAAAAAGTGAAAGTAATAAAGAAGGGAACATTACCATATGCCACCACCCCTTCGTTTCCACTCCTTGCAATTATGAATTTGCAAATGATGGTAGGCTTTTCCTAATCTAATTTTTTTATTAGTATGTTAAAGTGGCGATCTTCCATATGAAGGTTTAGACAGAATCCTAATACATTTATGATTTGGCAGCCTACGAAACTTATAAAAAACATTTTGGTGATATGTGAAGTTTTTTTCCAAAATATGGTGAATTTGGGCCATTTCGCCCATGATTTTTTTTATTAGTTTAAGTCAAAATTATTTTTGTCATGTCAAATGTTGACGACATTTCAACCAACAGTTCTTCTTTAGGTGTCACCATGTTCTGGCTATTTTTTCATAATTGAAAAAGAATATTTCAAAATAATTTATAATTCAATTTTTTTTGAAAATATTCTAATAAATTTTTGAAATGATAAATTTAATAAATTTAGCTACTTTACATTAATATGCGACAAATAATATCCTATTGATTTTGAGGTTTTCAATATGTTTGAGTTTTTTTTGTCTTGAAGCTCCTAATTCTAGAAGCTTTGTAGGATTTATATCACTCTAAAGTCTTGAAATTTTGAGGGATTAAAGGTTTAGGGTTTAGTCATTGTAGTTTATAGACTACAGTGTAGATCACAAGGTTAAATATTGGTCATTAATAACAAGTTGGGGTTTGTTGATTACTGACAACAAAGTCAATGGAGATTAATGCTATAAATAACCAAACTAATTATAAGGCTGATGGGTGGTAAATCCTAATATTGTACCATTGTTTCAATTATAATTTCATTCTTGTACATGTTTATTTCCATTTATGAATAAAATTTGTAATAAAAATCCATGTATCATTTTTAATATTTCAACAACCACATGTCCCATAGCCCAAGTATATGCACATTATGAATATGTCATAATTATGCCACATTTTTACTTTACATACTGATATGCAGGGAAGAACAATAAATACTTTAAAAAAAAATACAAAAAACAAAAGACAAAAGATCATGGTTCAACAACAAGTTGTGTACATTGTCAAAATTATTCTATCTTCATATTGTCACATCTTTTATTATTCTACTTTCTCTTGTCTTTGCACTCCCACATTGGTACTCATTCTTGGAAAGAAGAAAACTCCCACAAAATTTAAATTCCAACTCAATAAGGTAATCTGCCCTACCATGTAACTATTGATTCACTTGTTCTGTCCAACTTGTTTCAAAATAAACATTGCAATTTTACCTACTCTTTATGCTTATATGGCCTAATTACTACAATACAATCTTGCCCATAATAATGGGGTGAATGTATTCATGGCATCAAAATAGGTTTGACACCTAAATTAAAAGAGGAGAACATTACACCTTAAATTATGATTGGAGCACATTGTATGAACTTCTACACCAATCTTAAAGTCCAAATTATTTCTAAAGTGTCTACAAAAATATTGAGCATGTGCTATAATGTTTGTATGCATACTATTACCATTACTTTAAACCCAATTTCCAAAGTTTCTTCATGTATATAGAATTTAATTTCGAAAGCTTTTTAAAAAGTCTAGAATTAACAATTGACCATTTGAAAGTTGGCAAATTTAAAAACACTAAATTCACTAGGGGGCCAACAAATGATGTAACAACAAATATTGACAATATTTGGCTTCCCTAAATGATCCAACAAATACTAGAATTATCATCAATTTTTTGAATTTCCCAAAGCGGTTATTTTTTCAAAATAAACATGTATTTTTTATTTTATTTTATAAGAAAAGTAGGCTTGTCACCCATGGTTAACCATTAGGGCTCTTTCAAATTGCATAAAATTGATAAGGTCTTTATCAAAATCAAACACATTGAGTTGTTGCAATTTGTTCACATTATGCCTCATAATTCCCTTTTATGTATAGCTACCAAAAAATCAAGATTCATATGATTTTGTCATATGAATATGTTTTGTACATTTATATTCAAGAAACTTACATTATAACCATTCAATTTAATGAGTTAAAATTAATTTTGTTTAAAAAAAGCCTATTCATCATGGATTGATGTCAAACACATGTTTGACATTTACAATACATGATAGTGATTTAAATTTATTTGCAAAGAAAATCAAATAATCAATGTAGTTGATTGAATTGGGTCTAAAGTAATGGTAGTAGTATTATGCACTTTATTTGCTAGAAAATGGGAATCTTGCCAAATCAACATGGCAAGGAATGCACTTGAAGATTTATCTAGCTATAAGAAAAAATGAAATAAGATAACATGAATGAGAAAAAAAGAATTTGGAAGCACAACTCCATGTTTTTTTCACACATTATGGATCACATTTGAGGTGCATTTGTTGACTATGGATAAATTAGGGTTAGGATTATTCACTTTGGCTTTTGAATAGTTTGATGATGTGTTGAATGCAAAATTGTCAATACAAATAACAGGTCAAGATGACATTGGGTTGTTGTTGGAATCCAATAATTTATAACATCTTGAGCACCATTTTTTTTAAAAACTTAGTGAATATGTGATAAGCACAGTTGTTTTGGTTTAATGGCTTTGGTTCCCATTACACTAGCATGCTACTTGATGCTCATATATGGGACACATTGTGATCCCCTAAACATCCTACAAAATGGGGAGTTCACATCCTTGGGTGTCCACTTTGACCTTTATCATTCATTAGACATGATTGCCAATGGCATCAATACTTTAATACCATATTATTGGATTTGTGTGCAAGGGGATGTCCAAGTTTTGGATCCCACAATTTACAACCCACCTTCAAACTCCAACAAATTTACTTTCATTATGCATATGAATTTCTATAGGGGTCTAAGTCACATAATCAACATGCCTATGTATATGCCATGTAAAGGAGCAATGTATAATACCATTCTAATGAACATTGCAGACAACCCAGATGGAAATCCTACTAAAAAAAAAATCATGTCAAACTTTGCATTCAATGATTTTGAACTTTTATTTAAAAAAATTCATCCAATGATACTATTTAATCTTTTTTAATAAATCACATTGTTAAGTGATTGGTATTTTTTATGTTTCACATACTATCACAAATTTTAGTGTTTTTTTTTTTGAAGATTTTTGTTGGGTGGAAACAAAAAGATGGGATGGGAATGAAAATTCATTGGTTATATTATTTTTATTCTTCATGAATATAATTTGTGTTCAAATTCCAAGTGGAAAATTGTACCAAGCCCTTTCTTCACAAAATTTGAAAATGTTCACAAATTTGTTATGAGTTGTGATTTGACATGAAACTTGGTAAAAAAACACACACACAAATTAAAATCATTCAAACATATGGATGGGAAAATTTATTAAATACCATCATTGAACTTTGTGGGGGGTTAAAAAAAAGCTTGCACAACATGTTGAATAGTTTATTAATATGAATCATCCAAAATATGTTGAGACTACATTGACAAGTTAACATTATAACAATGAATGGGCACATGAAATTTTGCATACTAGTTTTGAGAACTTGAATTTCCAATTTGCTAGCACTTCTATCAAGATGCATTATTCGTGTCTTGAAACATCAATCTATGTGCTTATTGCTTGTGTTATTCCATCACACCATCATTGATCAAGTGCAAATACAACATTGTTCTAAAGCTTAAGAAACAGTTTCCTATGCAAGATGTCATGGATGCTTTGGGTTTGGTTTATCCGCTTGAGTATTAGATTCTAACAAATATAGTAGTACTTAATCTAAGTATTCTAAACTTGTAGTCTTTTTTCTTCAAGATTACAATGATGTCTAATGCTCAATGGGCTATGGACCAATTAATGGATCTAGAATTAGTGTCCAAACTTTGGAATAAGATTTCTATTAATTAATGTGACATTTTATTATGTGCCCAACTTTATGAGTTCATGAAAATGGTAGAATATTAATTATTTTTCAAAATACATTTTAGAAGTCAAACTTTGTCCTCCATCAAGTTTGTCTTCACAAATTTATCCATTGCATCAAAATTATTTAAAAATTTACATACTTTCAAAAATAATAAATATTAATGTATGTAATCAATATATTTCAAACAAATGAAAAGCCAAGAATTAACAATTAACCATTTGGAAGTTGGAAAATGAAAAAGAAACTTTCATTTGGGGGTCACCAAATTATGCAACAATAAATATAAGTAAATTTGTTTATCCTATTTATCGAGAACATGGGTTTAGGGAGTAGGTTTTTTACTAACTTGTGCATAATAAAGTTACTATCTTGCTTAAGTTTACATCGATGATGATATGGTTCATGGTGACCAATTGAATGAAATTATAATCGACGCTTGCATGTTTTTGGTGTGCTTATATTTGTGATGTCTCTTTCCTTTTGCTCTTCTAGTGTTTTAGTGCTTGGAAGAGGATGAGCAACACAAAGGGCCACACTAGTTTGGCACCATGGTGTCTAATAAGTCCAATATGACCAAGGCCTACTTCAAAAGGTTTCAAGTCAAGTACATGCATAGGTAAGCAAAGAAAACTAACTATTAGGTTATAATACATTTAGCCATTCAGGACGAGAACAAGTACAACACCTCGAAGTACCACTATGTTGTTAAATTTATTAGTTACAAAGATATTGTGGCTCAAATAACTTCATATGCCACTAAGATTTGTTGGTGACATCAATAGGCTATGAGCTTGAATTATCAGAAGGTTTGAAAGGTGCCAAGTCTTAACAATAATTATGTTGCCATGCTGCCAAGGTACCTTTATGAATGGAACATGCAATGTGAAAACCTATGACTATTTTTCAACATATTAAGTGACAAAATGGTGACCCTAAATCAAACTCCAACTCTGTGTTTTTTCCATTGTAAATATGTGTGAATTATGGTGAAAAAGAATTGCTAGATGACAACATTATCAACCCAATACCAATCTTACAAAGTTCTCTTTTTGATCTTCGAAGTACTTTGGGCCACCAAGGCATTACTATTACCAAACTTCCACCTAGTTTCTCCTTCTTTACACCCACCACCGCCTAGACTCATTTCAATGGTTGTAGTTATGACCTCCTTCCACACTCCATACGCCTCTTGGCCACCAAGTGGTGTAATTACTAATGAAAATCATTATTTCATGTGAATGTACGTCAAACTACCTATTCTATTTTTAAAAAATTGTTGCACACATGTAGGCAAAATTATTTATGATGATTTCTTCACTTAAAAACCCATAAATTATAACAAATTTTTCTTAATGATGTGTTGCCATTCAATTTGTATGATGTCATGCATGTTTGTTCTAATTTTTATACCAAACATAAATAGTATAAAAAAATACAATATTAACATTAATAATCTATAATTTTGATGATAATAACATCTTGAAAAAAGTGTTTAAAGTTTCCAAAATCTCAATCATGCAGCTCAATGACAATAAAATAGAACTAAATTCAAAGATACAAGTTATTATATATCCAGTGAATTAAAAATATTTACGCATTGTCAATTTTATATGTATATTATACATGTATTCACACATGTATGGGTCCAAGCACATTAAGGTATACTAACTGCTTGTCTGTGTTCCTAAAGTAAAAATGTCAAAAAAATATAAATTTAAATACCTAGAAGGGGGATCCTAGTGTAGGGGTCTACTAGGATAGTAAACCCTATTCTAGTGGGGATGTAGGGGTGTACTAGGAAGGGGAGTGGGTGTTTTTCATCAATGTCCTAAGTTTCAACAAAACAAAAAAAGGTGGGAAGAGAGTGTTTAGAGCTCATGAAAGCTTTGCAAGTTCTATTGGCGACAGAGCATTGACAATAATTGGCGATCAACAATTGCAAAATCCAACTTGACCACAACTTGTATCTAGGCAATAAATTTTCCTTCAAAGTTTTGGCTCTCCTTTTTTTGCTAAAAGTTAGTAATTTAGGCACCAAAGGTTTTGAACTGTACACAACAATAAAGAAAACAAGCATAAAAAGCTTGTTTTGGAATTAGATCCAAACCAAACATTTTGTGCCAAACACTTAAAAAGGATTATTTGAATAGTGTGTTCAAGCAAGTTTGAAGGTTCTTTGGTCACTTTTTTAACATGCTTGTTTTATTGTCATTTATTTGATCATGCTTTAGTCACTTTTTGATCAGCAACCAAAGTTTTCTATATTAGGGTTGATTTCCATGATTTTGGAAACTTGCTTATAGTTTGATAGTTTGCAAAGATCTCAACTTATAGAGAGTGTTGTAATATTTTATTGGGGTTAACTTGCATCAACAGTGGTTCACATCTTTTATTTTATCACATTCAAAGTCCAGAGGTTGAATTTTTTCATAACTATACATGTGAACTAAAAATTTTAGGGTTTGTAAAGGTTTCAAGTTCAAGAAGTGTTTTATTTTTGGTGGGTCACACATGATCTAACTATCACATCTACAGTGGCATGCTTCCTTCATTTATGTGTTCCTTGGTCTTCGTTTCATCCTTTGGTCCAAGTTTTTTGGTTTCAACTTACAAAATTTTGCCATGTTTTTACATTTTGAACTTTTTTCATTGTTTCCATTGCCATTTGTGTATCCCATTTGTTCATTTAGCACCATTATTTTGTTTCAGTAGTGTGTGCTCAAAAGTTCAAGTTTTAAATTATTATAACTCAGATAATCAAAATTATGATACCAAGCTGTGATTATATCTAGTTTTGTGTCATTGTGAATTATTTCCATTTTTCTAGGGTGTTTAGTATCATGTCTTTTGAAGGCAACATAGTCAAACCTAAGGAACACCTAGCATTCTTGAACTCAAACGTGGAACCCTATACTATGAACAAAATACAAAGAGTGAAATTGGAAAGGGCAAGCCAAACATTTGGTAGAGAGTCTTGGACTTTGGATGATTTCCACAAGAATTTGAAGTTGAATAATGTTTGTGTTGATCCACATAATGCTCTGGATTCTGACCTTGTTCTTTGTGTAGAAGTGGAGGAGGTGTTTGGGAAGAGAACACATAATGGCTGGAAGCCAAAGCTAAATGAACATTTGACACCCACAAATTGTGTAACATTGTTGAAATTATATGAATCAGTTTATGCCCACCCACCTTATAATGGACAATATTCAACAATCTTCCTATGTAGTTAGTTGGCCCAACGCAAGGGGAAGAAAGTGAATTGGACCAAATATGCATATGACTGCACATAGTTGCAAATGAAAAAGGTTATGCATCCTACTCTTGCCCCTGCCAACAACTTTGGCTTGTAAGGCTCAAAGTCTAGTGGTTCATTGCTAAGTTTTGCAACCTACAATGATTGCAAAGATAATGATGATGAAGATTCAGTCCTAATGCTTGGCAAAAGGACTTTTGCCACTATTTTCCTCATTAAAATAACATGTGTCAAGAAGCTATTACAAAAGGCTAATAGAAAGGAAGGGGAATACACCCCTAATATGGTAGTCTTGGGAGAAAAAACAACAAACCTTGAGTGTAACATCCAGGCCTTGATTCACAATCTGGAGGGTAGAAAAATGTCCCTTTAGAAGGAAGAAAAGAAATTGTTTCCTTTACAATAGAAGAATCAATCCTTGGAGCAAGAGATTGGGAGCAAAAAAACTGAAGCAGATTCTGCCATAGACTCAAGTTTGTGTGAAACCATTGTTGATGATGTACTAAGGCTTTTGGTTTTTAAGTTAACTGATGAGTTGCAAGGGCTTCAAAAGGAGATAGATTTCCAAGGGTTTGTAGTTAACATGTATGCCTCTAATGCAAAAGAGGGAAAGAAAAACTTGTTAAAAGCTACTGAAGAACTCCAAAAGTCCAAAGAGGACCTTTAGTTCCTGACACATAAAGTAGCAAGTACCAAAGTATGGATTTTTGGTTTAGTGCAACAAATCCAACTCATGGCCCACGAGGATGGGATAACTGTTATGCCCCTTCCCATTGAGAACCCTGCAACCATTCCTAATAATTGTCAAATGGATTTAAACTTTGCAGCGAGTCCAATCTATGGGTTGTTCTATGCTTGTAACAACATTATGATCTCATCTTGTGGATGTTTTTACCACTATTTTTGCATGGGCATATACTTGGAGAATAATCCTAACATTTTTGCTAGTCCAAATTGTGGGAAAGTATTATCTAAAGACTAGATCACAAGTTCTAGATTCAAGCAAATCAATGTGTTGTTGAAGAAACCCAAGGTGGAGAAGTTGTCCACTCCCAAATTTACAAAGGTTGCCCAATTGGACCTATAGTCAAAAGATTCCACAATTGGTTAGTAGCTTTACCATTACCTTTTTCAATTGAATTCGTGTGAATTAAGATTGGTCAAATTCCAAATATGATAATTATGTCTAGTACTAGTAGTGCAAGTATAGGTTTTTGAAGGTTCATGAATTTGATAAATATAAAATTTCTACATGTCTTTACTTACCTTGGGCTATTAAGTAGGGCTAATGAACTTCAAAATAACCTTTGAACAACAAGTAGATACCCTGATCTACTCTTGCTTAGATTAGTTTCTATTATGATCTTAATCAGATTCAAAACATGTTACTTTGAAGTATTCCTAATAATATTCCTCATAGGATGTTCAAGCTAGTGTTTTTGCTTAGCATCTAGGACAAGTAGAAGTGATTTTACAAGTTGTCGTCATGGAAGTTTAAATTATGCCCAGTAGTTTTCAAGTGAATCCATTTTTTTCAAAATTGAATAGTAAGCCTACCCAATGATTTTTATGGTTGTATCATGAGAGCAAATGATCTTTAAGTAGTTTTAGTAAGTTACAAGCATGACAAGGCTTTTCTCCACTGGTCTTATTGTCTTACAAGTAGGACAACTAGTAGTTCAAGTATGTTGTGGAAATTGTTGAAAAGTCATAAAAATTCAATAAAAAACACAAATTGGCTTTGTGTCTTTAGATGAACTTAATCATGTGGGAAATGCACATCGTCATGTTAATGGAGTCGTGCACCTCTGTGAAGGATCTAATCAAGTCATTAAGTACCCATTCTACTTATAAACATAAATAGCTTCCATGGGCCTTAGTAGATGTTGTATGATGTACAATACAATACTTAATACAACACATAAGAAGACAAAATAAACTAGTTTATACACTACCACTAGGTGTCTATGCCCGCATGTTTATGGGTGCATGCACTAAGGAAGAAAAAAGAAGTAGTGAGAAGGAGGGTACATGACAATTACAGAAGAGAAGCAAATCAGCTTGTACAATTGAAAAGCTGATGCAACAGTTGCAAAGGTGGGTGATGATGGTGCATGGGCCACAAAGGGATGCTCTAAAATTTCTTTAGCTGATGGTTTGTGGGAGGTCACACAAAAGTAAAAATCAATATGGATCCATGTCCACGCAGTAGCAAATATCATATTTTGTGAACTATAAATTCATTGTCTTCCCATTTGGATATAATAGCATATCAAATTGTTGTAGGCTATTGGTTGGAAGCCCAACAAATTTGGCATCATTTGAGATTTGGATTGCAATTTAAACTTGTTTGACATCATTTGCATTGAAGATGTAAGCCAAACAATTACATGCCTAGGAATATGAAGTTTAGAGGTTGATCTAATTAGGCTTAAAAGGGAAATGAAGATACATGTTGAGTGAGTTTCATATACATGGTAAATTTTATGTTGAGTTATAAGCCCTATTGGAATTGCTTTGCAGATTTGCCATCATGATCTACATTGTAGTTTAAACACAACATGCAATTTATTAACATCATTTGCATTGAAAATAAAGGAAAAAATTTACATCAATGAGCACAGAATCAGGAGGTTAATTTAAATGGGCTGAAAAGGGTACAACAAAGTTGAAACATCATGGTCAATTCTATGTGGAATGAGAGGCTAGTGGAAATATAATCCATTCAAACCTCACTAACAGTTTTCTCACATCACTTGCTCAATATCATTTATAGTGAAAGAAAACCAAGCTATTATCTTCGTGCATATCTATAGTCAAGAAGCTGATTTAATCAAGTTGTAGAGGGAAGCAAAGCTAAAGTTAACTAGTTTTCATGTGTCATTATGTGACAGAAAACAAGGAAAGCTTGGCATCTGGATCATTTGGAATTATGAATAGACAGTGTAGTTCACTAGTTAGTGAAACATCTTTGACAAAACTCATACAAAAGTGGCCACTCTCAGACCTGCAATGGTTTTGAATGTGCATCAGAATTAACCACATGGATCATCAGACAGTGCAAATCATACACACATAAAGACAAAGCATAGGAAATCTTAACTTTGTAAAATGTAAGAATACATGCCACGTGTTTATGTGGTGTTTTTCTTAAGAGACCAAAAAAACACTGGAAATGATTCATAAGGCACTTGGTTCACCTTGAAATATAGTTGAATTTGAAATGGGCCTCCATGATCTTCATAACCTTGGTGGAAAATAATTTGTGTACTATGTTGTTGGTTCACCTTATTCTCAAGGATAAGGGCTTCACTGGACATGTCTAGTGATAAATATTTTAATTTTTTTTTCAGCTTTCGGAATCAGTTGGAAGATTGTGAAAAAAACATGTTTAATGGTAGAATACAAAGGTAAAGAACCTGTTCACTGTCTATAGTTTTTTGGCTATCTCAATGGTAAAGTAATGCCAAAGAATTACTACCCCCACACAACTACTCAATTCTCAGTCTTGGCCCCTATTATGGGAATGCCCCCACCAAAAGGGGTAATTGAGAAAAAAAATGAACATGCTTATGTATTTTTGGCTGTGTATTTGAGCCATGTCTAGAAAACTGGAAAGTTTTGCAGATTTTTTTGAATTTTACAAATTCATTGAATATGTGACAGTTCTTTAAAAAATTCACAACAGTGCCAATTTTCACACACACACAAAAAACTACTCCCTCCTTCCAATTGTTTCATTATCTTAAGTAAATTTTGATCATGCCACTCTTCCAGCCTAGGACAGGAAACACTTTTTCACCGAATTTACCTACCACTTTTTCAGTGTATCCACATCCATCTACCTACCTAAAACCAAGTTGAATAATTATTTGGAAGGTGAAGAACAGGTTTTCAGGCTCTTAGTGGGTTTTCATTCTCAGGAAGAGCTGAACAACCGTTCCTTACAATTCCTTACATTGCATAAAGAACCCTTACAAAAATGGGGTCATCCATGAGCGTAAGGACCCGTTTTGCTTTTCAGGGAAATTCTGTCAAGTAGGTGACTGAAATTAAAAAGGAAAGTTTTGAAAAGTTCTTCACAGAATTGAATTACCCACAACAAAGTGACGATGGTTGTTAATGTACTCGATTTTGCTGCTACACAAGTAAGTGGATCCTCTGGAAAATGTCACAGAAACCTAGTTTTTCAAAATCAATGTGAATAGCTACCCAGTACTTACTATAGGGGGTCTAACAATCGATAACCCACTTGATACCGATCCACCACGATTAATATCCTCACTTGAACCATTCATATTCATGGGATTCATGAAAGCACATCATCCTCGTACTGTCCAGTATAAACTAGTGCCGTATATGAACTCGAGGATGGTTCACTGGAAATTACTACAACTTGATATGATTATAAAATGGATCAGGTACAAATTTTAATTCTAGATATAGTGAACGCTAATTGACATCTAGAAATTAAGAAACTACTCCTGCCCCACCAGATGTTGATGCTTTGACTCCTGCCGTACTGTTCTTCTGTTCGCACTAGCTGCATAACTTCCATTACAGGCAAGTGTACAGTAAGCGCAGCAGCTGATCTGTCACGCTCGGTTGAATCTTGACGTCGTCTTATGTATCTATGTCGAAGCTGTTCAATTGCAGTGAAG
>Ga0116227_10006032_pt1 | contig 24915 bp, 24 predicted proteins | sample S1TSphgellanicum_FD_89693 | JGI IMG/M metagenome (GOLD analysis project Ga0116227, IMG submission 89693) | Host-associated microbial communities from peat moss isolated from Minnesota, USA - S1T2_Fb - Sphagnum magellanicum MG | ecosystem: Host-associated > Plants > Peat moss > Unclassified... | reverse complement strand
CAGGGTAGCTATGTGTGAGGTCAGGTCCAGGAAAAACGGCCAAGAACAAAAAAAAAAAAAAGAAAAGTACAGTGGTCCGCAGCAAAAAGAAATCGACTGTGATGAGCCCCATCCGGCGCCGAATGAGAAAACGCAACCCATCCAGTGGACAGAACGGCCAACTGGTGCATTGGTGGCTGTTAATTCAGTCTGGCCTCCAAAAAGATGCCAAGCATTTAGGTGGTAACCTAAATGAAATGCCCCTGAACTGGAGGAGTCTGGGACACAAGGACAGCAACAATGGTGGTGTGCATACATTGTGGGTTTCAAATACCATATTCATTGCATGGCAGTCCAATGCAACTGGGATTGCCCTAGAATTGTCACCAGATGCAGTATGGTACTGGCACTTGCATCCTTTTGTTAGTCAGCAAGTGTGGTTTGTCCATGAAAAACAATAGAACAAAGGTTTTCCTACTTTGTGAATTCCTGTAAAAAAGCAGTGTTTTTAAAAATAATTTAAATAAATTAAAAAATATATATAATCATAATTTTTATGATTTAAAAAAAATGGTTTCAACAATTTGGCCAATGTTTCCAATTTTAAAGGAAAAAAATAAAATGAAAACTCTTGATTCTTTAAGGGGTTTTGGATAACTGCAATCCATGGTTCTTCTTTGATTCAAAGAAGTGGAACCAGGAGGAACCAGTGGTCTTTGATTCTCGAATAATTAAAGAACCTGAACAAGTGGTTCTTTAAAAATTCGAAGAACTGCCGAACACTTTAGTTAGAACCCCAAAATTCATTTGAATTATATCTAAATATTGTAAGTAAATCCCATATTCAAACTAAATCAGTTCCTCTGAGTCCAAATCTAAATTTTTATTTGATTTAATATGGCCACTAAGAAGAACCCGCACTCAAAGAAGGTGAAGGTAGTATTGGTGTAACTGCCGGGTCTACTCGGAAAGGAAGTCGAATGCATCCGTTTTGTTCCTCCAAGATAAACACGCATTTGATACTCATCCAAGTGGGTCGGTTTTATTGGTTCGAATAAAAAATCACATTTGACACTTGTGGAGGCAAATCGGTCTGGTTTTGCCCTCAAAATAAAATTTTAATAATAATAATAATAATAATAATAATAATTTTATATAAAAAAAAGGTTTTCGTACTCTGGCAAGGCTGGTAAGGAAGACCTCAATTTATTTGGTAGGTGGGGAGGGCATCTCCTAAAGGAAATCAAAGGGGGGCTAGTTTTGGCCCTCCAGCCAAAAAAAAAACAAAACAAAAACAAAACCACCATTACCCCATTTTCTTCTCAGAAGGAGGGTGTTAAATGAGTTAGCACCTTGTGCCCGCAGTTTGCCCGATCGAGTATTTTCCTGGGAGACGACTATTGGTTGAAATTTTCACCACCTTGGAAGCATGTCCGGTTTGAGAAAAATAAAATAAATTTCCTTTGTTTCCCTTAAAATCATAAGGGGACTTCCAAATTTTCAACTTGGGTTTGGTTTTTAACCCGGTCTGTATATAGGCAAGGGTTAGAGTATTAGTTTACTAATATAGGCACGGTGTTGAATAGGTTTGTGTGTAAGTGTGCCGAAAAGAAAAAAATGTTATGGCTAATGAAATTGCTGGATTTGGTAGTTTGAAATTTAAAAAAAAATTTATCTTGAGTGAATTAATAGTTAAATGTGTAATAATAGGGTTTGGAGAAATTTTGACATCTAGTTTATGCTAACTTGACATCCTTTAAATTCTCCTTTTTTTTTGTTTTTTTCCTAATACCTTTGTACATTTTTCAAAGAACCAGCAGTTTGTGTATATCCTATATAGTAAAGGACGTCAGGATGAGAAATGAAGCCTCCCCTGAATCCGTGCGTCCTGCGTCCCGAAGTTTTGTAGGGTTTTGATGTTTTGTAAGTTTGTGTGAGAATTTTAGAGGATCAATGAAAACCCTAGAAAGGGACCACTTTTTTTGCAATGTTCAGCAAAATAAGGTTTTGTGGAGGCCTGAAGACCCACTTGGTAATAGGTTTATTTCTATATGAGGATTTTTGAAAGATGATATTTTAGCTTGTGTTTAAACTTGAGACTAGTTTTTTTTTTTTTTTTTTAAATTAAAAGTTATAGAGTTATAATGTCTTGAAGGATTTTGGTTTCTTTTAGAAATTTTTTTTGAAGATTATATTTTTGCATGGTGAAATATTTGAGTTTTCATAATTCTTCTTTTTGCCTGAAGATACTTTTTAATGTAAACAGCAAAGGCCACACAGTGTGACACACCCCTTGTTCTAAGGGGTATTATATGTCATAGTTGAAAATTTTCAACTCGGGTTCGGTTTCTCTAAGGTTATGTTGAAGTTGAAAAGTTAAGTAAGACTCTGGCTTGTCAAATCCAATTGCAGAGAGATGATGATAACAAAACAATGATCTCTTCTATCCCAATTGAATCTGGGTGCAATTGAGAATCAAATCTCCCTGTTCCACGAGAATGCCTAGTGTCCAAAAAGAGGCGAGGTCATTCATCAATTTGTGTCAAGAAAAACAACAACCAAAAAAACATAGTTCAAATTGTCTTCCCACCCCTAAAACCCTAAACCCTAAACCTATGTTATGACCAATGAAAATTGCTGGATTTGGTGGTCTGAATTTGTTTTGTTACTTATCTTGAGTGAACTACTAATTCAATGAGTAATAGCTATTTAGAGACAGGGTTCTTGTACATTAACCATAGTACCTTGGCCATTTCAACACATGTCTGTCAAATAAATAAATAAATAATTTTGAAACATTCATTTCAACAAATGGAATTTTTTTGTAAATGTTTATTATTTTCCTTCACAATATTTTTTTGATTTGGAAGATTTTTTTTTTTTGAAAATTTCAGCATTTCTGAAAATAATATAATTAGTGTTGAATTGGCCAAGGTACTAAGGTACTTGTACACTTTGTTATATAAATCCCATGCAGGCAGACCTTCTTCACTACAACAAAGTACTGGTGCTTGTTATTTCTTAACAAAATTGGTTACCATGGTGAACCCTTGGCTCCAGCAACAACTGGTTATTTCGACAAAGTCCTGCTCTTCCTCGAGTGTTACCTTAGACCTTTAAAACTTATGAGATGGATTGCTCTTATTATGCCTCTCACTCTTCAAAAGTAGACATGATAGGCACAAGATCCCTCCAACGAAGTAAGTGTGATAATACCCGTCCTCTTTTCTAGGAAGGATATTCATGAATACATACATACAAACAAGGTGCCCTCCAAAAACACCACAAAATTTCTCCAAATGCTTTAACTAGATAAAAATCATAAATTACACAATCATCTAATAAAGCTCTCTAGAGTAGAATTCAGTGAGAAAAAGCCCCTTCCTTCCCTTTTGCAACTCTCTCACTCTCTCTTCTTGCTTCATGTGAAACTCATTAAAATATCTCAAATTTGCTGTTTTTGTTTTCTTAATAAATGGGTTTTTTTTTGGGTTTGTTTTCCCCCTGAAGCTAGCTAGCTAGCTAGATAGGTAGGGTGTTCTTAGGAAGGGCTATGTTTTTGTCCAGGCCAAAAATAGTGGTGGAAGCCAATATTAGTAGGCACACCCAGTAGGGTAAATGCCGTGTTGGGTTTGTTTAAATTCTCGTGCTTTGTGAGAAAAAAGAAAAGAAAATCAAAGTTGGGGTTGTTTGTGGACTACTTCCAAGGGGTTTACAGATTTCTTTCTTGCACACTCCACTTCTTCTTCTTCTTCTCCCTTTCCCTCTCCTCAACAAAAATTGTCCTCTAAGTTTTGTCCTGCAAGAAATTTCAAGCTTGCCAAAAGATTTGGAGAAAAGTTTGTAACTTTGTTGGTGAATTGTGGGTGATTTTTTTTTTTGTTTTGTGAATGAATTGTTTTAGAAGTTTGTGAAGTTGGGTGGTGATTTTTGGTGTGCAATTGTGGTTGCAGATTTTGCCTCTTGTTTGTTTTGTGGTTTTGTTGTTGTTGTTGTTGTTGTTTTCTGTTTGATGCGGCAATAGCAGCGGTTGAGGGTGGTGGGTATCTTTTTTTTCTTTGGCTCCCAAGGCAGGATTCATTCATACAAGAGTTTCGGTAACTTGTTGTTTTCTGAAACCGAAACAACAGCAGCAGTTGTTGTAGAAGAAGAAGAAGAATTTCTAGAAAGGTTTTGGGGGATTTTTTTGTTTTCTTTGTTGAACAAAAGCACTAGGAGCTTGCTTGTTTGTTTGTTTGTTTTAGCATGGGTGGTGATTCTTCTTCCGGCAGTGGCAGTGGCAGTGATGATGGTGGTGGTAGAGGGCATGAGTGGGAAGTAGTCTCGCTTTCTCTGTCTTCTCATTCTCTTTCAGCATCCACCTCGCTGGATGCGGGAACAGGGCAAGGGGGGAATGGAGTTGATACTTTTGCCACGGCTCTTCATTCCGGGTATTTCCTTTGCTCTCCTCGTTCCTCCTCCTCCCCGGAAGCCGCGGGGCATGAGAGCTTAAGTAATAAGAATGGTGAGGAGCGGCCGTCAATCACGGAACCAGATCCGGATGATGGAGAGGAGAAGAAGAAGAAGACAGAAGAGACAGCATCAGAGGGAAGTGATGTAGGGTTAAGTGAGGAAGCTTCGCCGGCCACACAAGACACTGATGAGATGGAGGAGGAGCACGATGGGGGGACGAGGAGAAGGAGGGGTGCTCTTTTGCCTGTTGTTGCCAGAAGCTGTGCCTCTCAGATGCAGCAGCCTGAGTTGTCAGGGATGGAATGGTTGACGCCCATGACTACTGCAGGTCCGCAAACTCTCATCTTTTTGTTGTCACACTCATGGTCGCCACTGAATTCTACCTTTGCTTCTTAGAGTCCATCATCATCCAGGAGGATTGTCAGAATATATCGCAAATTGCACATGTGGTTTGGAGTCTGGAATGTTGATTGTTGCTTTCTCTTATGTGGAAAAGCTTGTGGAAGATGGTGGATTTTGTTGTTTGCTGCCTGGCCTGTATGTGGGACCTATCTGAAAACTGGAGCCCATGTCATATGTGATTGGATGTCATGCAGTTGATTATGAGCAGGATGAGATGGGACGTGCAAGCATATTATATGGACTGGCTTCAGATTCTAAGGCTGGAGCGGAGCCTGATTTTGGGCAAGCAGGGCCACTGCTTGGATCCTGTCTCTCCTCTCCATCTTCGCCTACAATTGTGAGTCGGTCAAACTCTACGCAATTGCTTCTAAGGGAGGAGGTTTTCCATGGTGAAGTTGATGAGGGTGATGAGAACAAGGCCCCAGCTTGTTTGGTTGAAGAGGAGGTGCCATCTTTGGCAGGTTTAGAGAGGGATATTTTTGGAGAGAATTCAGGTTTTGAGTTTGCAGATTCAGGTGAAGGTGTGGATAGCCAGAAGATGGAGACAGAAGATAGAACAAAAAGCTCTGCACCATTACTTGGGGATGGATGTGATGAACAGACATATGAAGCATGGTGGAAACGGCAGACTGCACTGTGGTATGTGCAAGCACGACAAGCGAACACTCTCTGGTCCATTGCCTTGGCTGCTACAGTGATGGGTCTTGTGATTATAGGACACCGATGGCAGCATGAGCGATATCAGAACCAGCAGCTGCGTTTGCAGCTTTGCTCCAAGGATGAGGTACCAGTGCAACAGTCTTCTTCTTACTTGTGAAAACACTAAATGCACAAAACAGTTCTGTTTGACCTTCCTTTAAACAGAATGATGTTGATGTCAACCTTGTGAATGACAATCCTGAAGATCTTACTTTCATTGGAAATGATAAACAGTGGATGTTTGAATATATTGCAGAAAATAAGTCAGCTTGGTTTTCAAATAGCTCGTTTGAAGGAGGCATTGTCAGGACGCCGACGTGTGCCAGTTCTGCGAACAAGCTCTTCATACAGCAGTTTCCTGGACCGTCTCTGAGAGCTGTTGCAAGTCCACCATTCACTGTATATAGTCACCGCATTCACATCTCAGCTTCTCCTGATCAATTCTGGGTGTTAATAAGCATACACAGGCCATGAAATGATCAGTTTAGGGTTTTCTAGAAGCAGGACACCTTACTTTTACTTCCAATTGCCTCCTTCCTGTATGTGCTTTGTAAAATTCAAGGTTGTAAGTTTTGCTGCCAAGGTGGGAGTCTCTGTGTACAGCATCATTGTTTGTAGGAAGTATGCATGTGTGTGTTACCAAACATGATAGTTGGTTCTTTAAGAACCTTATCATCAAACTGGTGTCCTGTAGTCATTGCTATATTGTAGGGTATGTAGCTTCAAGTCTGTAGCCCAGCAAAAATATCTACTTATTTCTTTTTTGCATAATTTTTTCATTGCCTTTTTAGCACTCTTGCAAGTTTACGTGCACAAGGCAGTTACATTTTAGTTGATCTGCTGTTGGACTATGGTGTAGTGTCTGAAGTGTCTGAAGTGTCTGTGGAGTAGGTAACTACTATAGTTGTGGTATGAAGCTTATATGGTGGGGTGCTTACCTTTTGCAATAGACAGTAGTGCTATTTGTTGACCTAATTCAAGCTCAAAACCTGCACTACCTTAACAGAGTAGATATTGATGTATTGCCAAGAAAACAAATTTGTCTGACGACTTCATGTCTGATGACTTGCATTTAGGAATGTGGATGCTGGGTATGAGACATGACGTTTGCAAAAACTCTGTAATGGGCTTTGAGGGCTTTGAGTCTTTGAGCTCAGATGGTAAGGGATTGTGGTCTTACGACATGAAATTGTGGGGAAGATGACATCAGAAGCCTTGTGAGTCACATAAAGCAGACTCAATACACAGCTAGGTTTTAGGTTTCTTCACAATTTGACTCATCAAGTGCACTTGGACAATAGCAATCTTCTTACCTTTTATACTTTTTTTGGCCTTGTCTACCAAGGCAAGAATATTGTATTTAGATTCATTATGGAGTATGGTAGCTTAATGGATTTTGGCCCCAAGGTAGTAGGTCTATTTTTATATGAGGATTTTTGAAAGATGATATTTTGGCTTTTGGCTTGTGTTGAAACTGGAGATTAGTTATAGAGTGTTGATATCTTGAAGCATTTTGGTTTCTTTTAAAGGATTTTTTTGAAGATTATATTTTTGCATGGTGAAATATTTGAATTTCCGTAATTTTTTTTCCGCCTTAGAATACTTTTTAATGTAAATGGCAAGGCCACAGTGTGACACACCACTTCTTGTGGTTGTTAACTGCAACATTCCCAATTTTCCATTCGTATGGTAAGATTTCCCTCCCACATTTTTTCAGCCTGCTTGAAATGTGGCAAAGAAATTAGATTCCGAACCCAAGATTCATTTATATAACTTGTTGAGATTTACTCATTTACTTTCATTTTTAAAAAATGACCTTTGTGGTCTCAAACTATTTTGAGGTTTTGGGGATGATGACACCTTGTACTTGTAAAACTAATTTGTTGGAACATGATTTTGGTTCATGTTTAATAGCCCATAACTCAAGGTTTTTCAGCAGAATGCAATGTAGACATAGAAGAGTACCTATTAAATTAGAACAACAAAACAATTAGACTCTTGTCTTGCACTTTGGTTTATACATGATGATGAGAAGCTCTTCAACATCATAGGGTGTAAACTTTTTTTAAACTCAAGGTTTTTCACCAGAATGCGATGTAGACATAGAAGAGTACCTATTAAATTAGAGCAACAAAACAATTAGACTCTTGTCATGCACTTTAGTTTATACATGATGATAAGAAGTTCTTCAACATCATAGGGTGTAAGCTTTTTGTAAATCAACATACATGACTAGATTGTCACTAAATAGGAAGTAAGTTTTTTCTATGCCCATAGAGGAGACAAAATTGTCAGTAAACATGACCTAGGTTTGTTGGCTCTACACATAGGGTAGAGATTATGCATTTGTGCAAGATTTGGACTTGGGGATAAAATTTTGGCTCACTCATTGACCAATGTGGAGATGACAAGTGTTCATAGAATGAAAACTTTCACATGGATGTAATTTTCCATGTTTGGGTGGATATAACCCTAATTACATTAGGTTTTTAGGTAATTGAACATTGTAAGTTTTGATAATCATTGTAGAAGTTGAAAGGATTATCTTTTCAACCAAGCTCTCTGTTATTGGAATTACAGCTCTAGCTTTCTGCTTTTTTTGGGTAAGGGTTTTTTATATTAGTTTTAGATACTACCACCCTCTAAATCTGTTTTTGTTTACATCTCTAACCAACCCCCAAAAAAATCACTTAAGAGAGTATTTCTTTTCTTTGTTGCTTACATAGATCAAATCCCCAAGAGATTTGATCAAGGGTACTATGTTGGTGATCTTCTATTCTCTATTGAATTCATAATGATGTGTTTAGTTGAATGCCACGTTGCACATGACCTAGCTGAAATAATAATAGACAATTAGGGGTTGTGATTTTGAAAAGTTGAGGAAATGGCATTCTTGTATTTTTGGTGGTTTTTGTGTTCATCCCATGTATGAATTGTTATATTGACGACAATGGAGCTAAAAGAGGTTTCCATCTCATTTTCATTCAAGTTGTTCTAGCAATGGTTTTAGAGTATCTCTATGGAATTTTGGAATGTCCAATTTCAAATTCTTAAACAAAATTTTGAAGTTCATGGTATAATTAAAAATATTGATGATTCTTGGGGTAGATTTTGTTATCACAGTTTAGAAGATATTCACATTTGAAGGCAGGATGGGATAGCTAAGGTGATTAGAATAGTAATTTGCGTAGGAAGAGCAGTCTTGATGTCATTATACAAAGGTGAGGTGTTCCTTGTATGGAGTTCTAGTAATATGCAGCTTGAAGTTGATTATGTTGTCCTCGTCCAACCTTTCAAATCACTAACTGTGTGTTTTGGCACTAGTGTTGCAAGCATGTCTATCAACAAATTTCAGCTGGGATGTATCTTCTTGGTGTTGAATTCAATGTTGTGGGTTGTTTATCTCAACTTGCAAGTGGAAGACCTACTTTGCTTTTCCATCATCTCTTTCTCTCAAGTCCCCATTCATGTATTCTTTCCCCCTCCCCTTCCCCTTCCCCCTCTTTCCCTCCTTTATAGACTTGCAATTATGTAATAAATCTTTAAAACTTCATCATTGATGGGGGTTCTAAGTTTGAAAGCTAATTGGGATTTTTTTGCAGTTGACAATGCACCACTATTTATCACAAGTTTCAATTGTGAAAATATTCCCAACACCACTAACTGTCACAGTCTACACAAACTTGTTTGGGGTGATTCAAGTGGGTATCTTGGGTGCTATATTTGAAGGCATGCCAAACTTTGTTTTAACCTCATTCAATGAACTTATCAACGTTGCATATGCGGTGTGTATGTATGTGTGTATGTAGGTATTATTGGGGATTTTGGCAAAATGGTTCTTATCTATATGGCCTATGGTTTTATCACAAAGACCAAAATGGCTCCTATGTATATGGTCTATGGTTCTGTCATGGAGACCAAAGACTTTGGCAATTGACATTTGTCTTGAGTGTGAAATGCATGATTAAAAGTATATTCTTTTTGTTTAGTAGAGAAACAACTCGATTGGAACTTGGTAAATTCACAAGTATTTCCAAAGAAAATGATCCAAACCTCTTCCCAAAAATGCAATGTTGAAGATTGCTAAAAACTAACTATTGTTTCTTCTTTCTTACATTGCAAACACTAGTAGCTTCAAGTATCAATTTCCTATTACAATTATGGTGCGTAAAGAAGGGAGGACCATTCATTATCTTCTTATACGTCCCTATCCAGATGATAGTATTGGCAATGTTGTCAATCCTTATTCTTGGTGACTCTCTTTGCATGGGAATGTATGTTCACTCACTCTTTCAACTTACAATGCAAATAGGTAGTAAACACTAATGTGTGAAATCATGTGTGTGTGTGAAAGAAAACAAAAGGTCACATTTGAATTTGGAATTGTTAACTCATGCTTCATGAGAATTATTTGTTAACAGTTGTAGGTGGAGGATGTCTTGTTGCATGCAATTATTGATCATGAGTGGGGATTCTTGATTTCTGTATAGGGTGTTGGGGGGGTTTTTCAAATTGGATGGATTCTATCTTGTAGTTTTTGGCCAAGCACATGAGAGATGGCTTAAACAATTATAAGCAAAGGGCTTCGATTCAATGCCAGACCTCGAGAGATTTGGGGTTGTGAAGGAAGCCACTAACCTTCATAAACCTTTATTATCATCTTGATAGAAATTCCTGACATGGATATGGAACTTTGGTTTGTTGTCTATTTCAACCAGGAAACAACAAAACATCTTCTTCACCTTGATGTCATTCTTTTGTAAAGGTCTTCAGGTTTCCTCACACTCTTAACAAACCTTTTTCTTCCATACTACACCCACCCATCTTGAAGAAGTTGAAAAATTTGTCTTGTGTTGATTGTGTTGTCAACTAGACATTAGTATTAATTTCATTTCTCACTTTCTTTTTTCAACCTATCTACACCCATTGATGCTTGTTTACAAAATCAATCAACGATTCCAAATTCAAATGTGTGTTGGGTGCACTAGGAAAGGAAAAAATTGGAAGGCATTGATGGGATGGTATGTAGGGAGTGTGTGTATGTAGGCATATGAGCCCAACACATTGCTCCTTGACAATTCTTCAACAACTATGGGAACATGACTACCATTGGCGACGACAACCTATCTTTTTCATCTAGAGAAAAAGGTTGTGGTTGTTTGTGGTGATGGAGGCTTCATGTTAAATTCTCAAGCAAGATTTTAATCTTTCTTCCCATTGGGTCCTAAAATTAAAGAAATGGGCATTGGAAATATTTATAATTTAGATAATATTCTACTTTCCTCTTTGTCCCATTGTTAAACTTTTGGTATGAGAATGAGCTGTAGACTTGTTGCAAAAGTTTGAAAGATTAGGCAAAAAAAAAGAATTTTGTTAAAAGCTAGTAAGGGCATTATAATGTGTAATAGAAAACTTTATTGAACATTTTGATGATTTTTATAGGAGATGGAGACAACAATGTGTTTAGATATCAATTTGACCATTGTTGTTATAAATGACAATGGCTTTTCAATTTTCATTTTAATTTTTAGTTTTTAGTATTTAGACATTTCAGTTTCTAATTTTCAGTATTCAAACATTTTAGTTTTCAGTTTTCAATATTTAGACATCTCAATTTTTAGTTTTCAATATTTAAACATTTCAGTTTTCAAGTTTTCAAATTCCTTTTAGATATTTCACAGAAAGATTTCAAATTTTAGTTTTCAGTTTTCAACTTTCAATATTCACACATCCAAGTTCAGACATTTCAGTTTTCAAATTTTCATATTCCAAATGCTTCATATAGAGATTTCAAATTTCAAGTTTTAGTTTTCAGCTTTGAGTATTCACACATCACAATTTAGACATTTTAGTTCTCAAAATTTCAGATTCCAAGCATTTCACATACAAATTTCAAATTTCAGCTTTCAATATTCACACATCAGAATTCAAACATTTCAGTTTCAAAATTTTAGATTCCAAACATTCCATATACTATAATACCTTGGCAGGTTTGGCACATGCCTCCCAAACAATTAATTAATTTTGAATATTCAATTTCGGAAAATAAAATATTCCTAAAGATTCTTTATTTTCCTTCCTAAGGAGTTGGTCTTTGATGGTCATATAACATTGGCAAAGCCATTAAGCTATGAGTTGCTTGTTTTTTTTGAACCAATAGAGATGACCAAATTGACAGTCGATTCCATTTCTCCAAGCTGCTTTGGAAGTCTCCAACTTTTAGGAAACAATAGTATATGTAGAAAAACTGCAAATTTTTTTCATCTTTATGTGCAAGAAACAATCATGTAAGAGAAATAGCAAACGCATACCAGGCTTGAATATCTATGCAGAATAGTTATAGTTGAATGAGGCAAAGGTTTCAAATACATTTTGCTGTTAACTTCTTCACAACATCAACACAGCACAACAAAGTGAAGTGCATCCATGGATGGATAGATTATAGCTAGCAATGATGGATTTTTGCACATAGGTGCATCCCCCTTACTTTATGTCGTGAGGGCACGCGTGTCCTCTCTCTCTCTCTTCCCTTCGTGTCCTTTTCATCTATCACGTCATTGAAGGATCTGCCGTCGCAACAGACGCGTTCGCGAGAAGGCCTTCAAAAATTCTATTCCAGGAAGCTGCGGCTTCGGCAGTGATCAAAACGAATGTCTGTTTTTTTTCGCAAGGTAATGCGATCAAACAGATTTTCAAGTCCTTTTGCTATTTTCTTTTTCCTTTTTGTTACGAATGGGGAGGTGGCATTGAAGCGTTTCTTGTTGTTTCAGTTATCTCTGTTCCACGTGAGTAAGGTAATTTTAGTTTAAGGGAAGTGATTACGGTTGCTTTTTCTTCTCTCGCATTTTGAGATTGATTTGATGCAGTTTTTTTCTGGATTGGATGTTTGTTTCCAAGATGATCAAAGAGTTGAAATTTATTGTATGCTAGTTTAAGGGCAACATCTCTAAGATGGCGTTATACCATGGAGGAGAGAATGATGTCGATTTGTGTCATATCGTCCAACTTTGAGGGATCGAGTCCAACTCTAGAGGATGTGGATTTGGAAGAAATGCTCGTGGGACATTATAATATTTCTTAAGCCCCTTTCATAGACTTGGTTGTTTTCAAGAGGATTTGCATGACGCGCTTCAAGAGTTTGGTTGAGGGAACATAGATATTTCAATTCTTGGCTTTTACAGGTGTGAGTGAAAAGTCTTGATGAGATTGATAGGATTCGCGAGAAAAGACGAGGTTGTGTGGTATTCACGAGTAAAGACAAGGTTGACTACCACACATGATTCTGTACAATGGGAGAACATAAATTTTGATTGTGAAATTTATGGTTGGTGTGGTGCATGAATGTGTAGCACGAGAGTTTGCTTGTATGTTTGAAGAGAAGTTGTTGTTTCGAGGTGTTTTTAAATCAATTAGAATGGTTGGATCAACTAGATTTGGAGGCCCTTCACTCAAATCAAAGGAAGTGGATGTGAGTTATAAACCTTGTTTTTGTGACTTGACAAACCATTGCCCAAGTTTTGTGATTGAAGTTGGTGCGTCAGAGTATGTGCTATGTTGCATGCAAATGTCGTTTATTGGCTCACCAACTGTGATGGGAAAACTTGCATAGTGATCCTATTGAACTTCAACTAGATAGATAGGCAAATTTTGGTAGAGTGGTGGGAGGAAGTTCCTAGGACATGATCAAGTTGGTCCACTGTGAACTATAGTTGCTGACCAGGAATGATGCAATTTATGACATTGGATGCAAATGTTCAATATGATGGTTCTTTGTTTGAGATTTTGGGAAAGAAGCTTTTTGACGTTCTACCTGCAACATTTTTGGAGGGCAATTTCTATTCACTCCTCATGACTTAAATGTGTTCATCAAAACCTATTGGTCATTAACTAGATAATGTTTGCAATGAGCGTGTCCCTACTTTGTTGGTGAGTAGCTAGATCCCTTTTTGGATTGTGTTTTCTAACATTTGTTGAATAGTGCATGACATTTTCAAACAGACGACCATTCTTCACTACAAAACTAGCTAGTTTGTCTGTTGCCTTCTTCACCTCTTGATCAGAAGGTACAGGAGGAACTGCAATAACACATTGGGATTAGACCACGATATGTGAGGAAACCTTTTGTGCACAAAATCTTTTATAGTTACATGTTGTTCTGAAACTTGGCTATGGTTTGGTTGTGTTTGGTTGAGTTGCAGAAAGATTCATCAGGCCTGACTGCAGGAAATAGTGAGCTGAAGTTGCAACTGCAATCTATGGAGCAGCAAGCCCAGTTGCGGGATGGTATACCTGTTTGATTGTTATCTCTTGTAGATTTGGGCACTAGCAGCACTTGCTAGAAAAATCATATGTTGATGAGTCCATTCAGATGTGAGCAGATGATTAACTGTGGGTTTGATAAGATTAGTGTCCTTGGTGATATCTGCCCGACTAGGGGTTTTGTAATATAGTGTGCTGAAGTTGATGAGTGGAATGCAGATTTAAATGATGCACTACGAGAAGAGGTGCAGCGTTTGAATGAGGTAACAGGACAGTCAACTAACAGCAGTGGCCAGAATTTGTGTGGACAGGACTTCTAACATCTGCCAAACCAACCTCTTAAATTCACAGTAGCTTGAGCAACTGCAACAGGCACAGACAGGGCTTGATAACCAGCAGCAAATTCACTCAGAGTTTTTGCAACAAGACACTCTCCATCTCTCTAGCAGCTTTATTAAGCCAGAACGACCACATAATGGAGTGAACCATACAAGCAGCACTTCATTTTAAATAGCAGGCCTTGATGAGGATGAAAACTTTGGATAAGGTTTGGATTAAATGGGGTTAAATGTTCCATCAATATGCAACTGCCCATATTACATGTTCAAGTTGTGCAACTTTTCCAGAGGAGAATTCTTTTGTGCATAGCAAGTGTTCACCTCATGTCACAATTTTTTGAAGTATATGCACATAAATCTTCAGAGCAGAGGCAACAGATGTTGGCTTGGTTTGATGCAGCTCTTTCACAAACATGATGCCTGACTAAATAGTTTCCATTCAGAGTTCAAAGAAACTGGCAGTATCAACTTGTCTACTTTGGTTAGATAACTTAGATTAGTCTAAGAAGGTACAAAGGTGACATCCTAGTGACCCCATCAGCAGAAACCCAGAGTGTAAATCTGGTTATGAAAAACTCCACCCTTTAGGTAGAGTAGTAATCTAATTGCTGCCTTGTAGTTTCCAGATCTTGAGCTAAAAGTTCACTGGGTGATATCCCAGAAATTGAGTTGTTAGGAGTAGCTTTGCTGACCAGGGTGGATGGCAACCTGTTTCCATAATCACAATTCTATGTCTACTGTGCTGCAGCTGACAATGAAACTGGTGACAGAGGTGGCTGAGGTGCTATCTTCTGCACCGCCTGGGATTGTCCATGCCCACCAACAGTATTCCTCCTACCTACAGAGGTAGATACACTGGTTCCTTAACCAGAAGAAAAAGTTGGGAGTACCCTAATGGAGAAGGTGGGGAATGAGGTTGATGGCCAAAATGCGTTTAGCAGTTCCCAGGAGGAGGCCTACCGATCCTGAGGGGAAGTGGGACCTGACCCACCTGCAGAGGCAAGCCTAGACATCTCATCGTTGTTGGCATTCACATAGTTCAGAGGGGCTGCAGATCATGTGCAATCCTGCTTCATTTCCTTTGCTGGGAAACATTTAACCCATTTGTTCCTGAGGGCTCGGTAGTTCCTGGCTGTGGTATGGCACTGCCAGGCGAAAGACGACGATTGGGTTGAGGTCCATTTCCGCTAACAATGGTGCGAGATACACCATTCACCTTCTTGGAGCTGAGAGGGGCCTTTGGTGGACTGGGCTTCAACGCAAAAAGTGTCTGTTTTTCATTCATCATTTGATCTTGGATTTTCTTATGATCCTGTTGTCAAACCAAATTTTTTCCAAATGTTCAATAAGGCATATTGCTGCCACATATCATCTCATACTGCAGGCAGGTACTGCCTTACCTCACAGACGTAAATGGATCTACACTATTCTGGGTACATGACATGCTGAGAAGAGAATTAGCAATGATCTTAGATTTGGAAGTGGTGAGGTGTTTCCCACATACTCTGAGTCGACGCTTCTCCTCATCCTTTTCTTGGCGCAAGAAGTTGTATTCATCCAGCATGGCAAGCAGTCTCACCTACATTGAGTATTCAATGTGAGATTAGCAGATATCCAGTTTTTTTGAAGGCATTGTTGTCAACACCATCCAGAAAACGAAGTGAAATTTCTGCGGCTCTTAGAAAACATGGCCAGAAACACACAGGAATGTACCCCATCAAACAGGAAGGGAATGCCATTTTCCTCCTCCCAAGCTCTGGTCCTCAAAGTTAATGACTCCACAAGAGCTGTAGAACACAATGAACATTACACCATACAATCAGGAATAACATGATTTGTTAAGATTCAACAAAACAAACTAGGATCTACATACAAACTATAATCACTAGCTTTTCTGAATAGGTGAGGCTCTCTGCTCAATACTGCTGAAAACCTACAACTTGAAAGCATTGTTGTGATAGACATACTTTGTATGTCAGCCCATACCAGGAAGTTTATTAATTGCTGCCCGGGCTCGTTCTGCACGTTTCAGATTCAGATGAGCTCCTTTGCTGGAAAACCTATTTTCATCCTGCATCCAATTCAATGTCACAACTTGGAACCATATAGACAAAGCTTCATCAGCAAGAAACTGCCCAGTATTCACCATGACAAAATATCTATGAGAATGTAAAATAATGCAGCAGCTAGTTTCAAGATAACAATGTCCTTCTGAGCTGGTGCTTCACAAGTTTCTAAACAATGTGACCAGGTATCAAACCTTGTTATAATCCTCAAGCCATCCCTCCTCTTCACATGCGGACATCCACTTTTCCATCTTGTCAAGAATCTCCTTCCTCCTGGATGCTTCTTGCTTGACTTGAGTTATCTGCTCTTCCAACTTGCTCAGAAGGTCTGATGGGTCTTCCTCTCCTGTGGTCAATAAAATTTGATAAGTTCGAATGCCAATTTCAACAGATGCAAATGAGCAGAGGAATTTGGAATATTACCAACTTTTTTTTTTCCTGATAATCACAGTATCTCATAGTCACCTGAATCAATCAAGGCAATGAGTTTGCCTTCCATGGTATTGGCATCGGGTTCTATGTGTGCAAATCTGCAGATTTCCTCCAACTCCATTCGCCTTTTCAACACAATTTCTTTCATTTTGCTGGCCTTCAATGAGTCAAGTCTTGCAACTTCTACTTCCACCTATGTCAACCAAGTGTGCAACACCAATTGTCAAAGCTAGCACATTCTATCCTGAAGTGGAGCTCCATGGAAGAAAGTAGAGAAACCTGCAAGTGGAAGAGGAAGAGAGAATGAACACGTACCTGATCAATGATATCTAAGGTAAGGGAACTGGGTGCAGTTACATCCTCTTCAGTTGCTGCAATGTTGCAAGTTATATGTTGAAACAACTCCTGTTCTTCAGATGGGGTGTCCATCAGGTTCCATAGTTCAATGAGAGATGTCCCAAGGTCTTGCAGCTGTGGACAAGAGCCAGTGTCAGAAAATCATCTAACAATAGCCAGAGATGGCCAAACAATGGATCTCAGAGTTTAGGATAGATCTGCACCTTCTGCAGGCGAAGCTTTTTTTCCTCACGCAAGGAATGGATGGTCTTGGCTAGACGAGCAATTGTGTCATTGCTAATACTCTTGGGATGTCCTCCATCTGAGTCAACCAAGCTAGGATGAACACCAGCAATAATCTGGACATAATCCATTCCCAAAATCGCACACAATTGATGTGCCACATTCATGTACTCAAACACTCTGTGCAAGCGGTCGCCCTGCCAAAACCCAAGCTCAGATTTCAACAACAGTAAAACAAATGAAACTGTTGCACTTGCTGCCATTGATTGTTTCCTTAAACATATCTATAAGATTGCATAGAAGATCTTCACAACAACACTTTGAAAGGTAACACATCAATGATTGTGGTCATAACCTTATGAGAGTCACTCACAAAGTGTCAGACCATCACCTTCATCATGAATGAATTGTTGCCATGACTACCCACTGACTTCATCAACTCCCAATGGTAGGTGTGTACATAAGTACATAATAATCAGCCCAAAACTTGGGGCAAAAACCATCATACAAACATCCGCATCCTGAATTTCTGTCACATTTCTGGAAGCAAGGGGAAGACTCAGTTGCGATGTTGGCTGGCATCCAAGAGACATAGCTAATGAAAAACGGTCATTTAAGCTGCAACAAGGTTTAAACATACAGAAAAATGTGGCTCACCCTTTCCTTTTGGAGTGCTTGAAGCTGAACATTATAGTCCTCAAGTCTTTTTAAAGACAGATCCTGATCACCCTGATAAAAATCTGCAGCTGGAGGTGTTGCAATTTCTCGACAGATGCTTGCAATCTGTGTCTTTGCCTCCAAAAACTGCTTAGCCCGATCCTCCTTCCTTTGTCGCAACGCTTCCAATTGGGGCCTAATAGTAGCCAACTGCTCTCTCAAAGCTCCTGTGCGCTTCTTCTGCTGCGATTTCAATTTGCCTCACACTGAGTTTCCAATTGAAGCAAGAAAGAGGTCTATGGTCTACCCAACATGGAGAATGAAATCAACAACACTGCAAGTTGTAGCAGAACCTAGATGGGCAAAAGAAGCTCTGTGTTTTTTTAATCCAAAGCTGTGTGGTTTGTTTATTCTGTGAGTTTTTCCTGGTATGGACATTATTGCATAGGTGTGAAGCTGTGGGTGCAGCAGGCAAGTCCGTGAGACTAACTCGTGAAACTGCAGGATCTCCAAGGGCGGAGAAAAGTGCTGCCAATTCAGCTTCGGAATTAGCAAGATCTTGATGCAGCTGTGCACGGGCATGGCTGGCACGCTCCACCTTTCGCCTGTAGACCTCCAGACACTCCTGCTCCAGCTGCAACAGCATCTTGTCTCTCTCTGAATCAGTCTCCCCCACCTCGTCCCATATTTGCTGCATTTGCAAAACCCACAAAACACCATGTGCTTTGCATAAGCCCATGTGCTTTGCATAGCTCCAGAGCGTTCCAAGTCGATCCTTGGTCAGAGAAGAAAGTACCCAAATGGGCACAAAGAAGTTCTGATACACGAATAGAGAGACAAACCTGCAACTCACGAAGTAGGGACCCGCATGTGTTTTCCACATGCTGCTGCTGTCCCATAGACTTGGTGTCCCAACCCTCGTCCACCTGCATTCTCACAACCTTAGACAAAACTCCCAATGTCAACAATGGCAACGAGGTGAAGTGAAGAAGAAGAGAAGTGCACAAGTGAGATGCTCTAACAAGAACAAGCTCTAACAAGCGCAGTTACCCCTCCTCCTAAAAAAAAACAGCCAAAGCTCCTCGAATCTCTCTACACGAAAAAACCGCGCTTCTCCTTGTCTGATGAGACTTGTCTTCTGAGGCACAAGACGCTGCCCCCTCTGCCAAAGCGCAGATGGAGAAAAAAACCCCCAAATCTGAAGAGGGAACACAAGGAAGGAAACGCGAGAAGAGAGAGAGAGAGAGAGAGAGAGAGACGATGTGAGAGGACAAAACGATAGGCCACTTTTACATGTCTCAGTTTCCTCCACTACAGGTCTGCCACATCATCAACCTCTGGCCAGTGACCTCTGGGTTTTAGATGTCGTCCGACAGGCGACTTTTTTTTCTGTCATCTCAGTTTGCACCACGGAAGCCGTACCACGTCAGCTTCATGTCCAGCCTCATGTCCAAAGGTTTCGGTTTCACACCAGGTTGGTGTTGAAAACTCGTGTTTTTTGGGTTAATTAATTCTAGCGGTGGTCACTCACTGCTCAGTGTGTTTTTTTTAATTTTTTTACTTTGACAAAAAAAATTAGTATTTTTTTACCAAAAAAAAAGTGGGAAAATCACACCTAATGCTAACTCAATGTTAGGAGGTGCAAATTTAGTAAGGTTCACACCAAGAAAGATCACTAACATCAAATCCTAGGTGGAATCCTAAGTGGCACACAAATATTTTTAAAAATGTTAAAAAGCATTGTTAAGTTGGTGTTAGCTGTAGCCAAATCTCTAAATAATATAAATAAATAAATAAATAATTTTAACATAAAAGTCCAATTGTAAATAACAACACCAAAAAGAGCTCATAAGTCCATGGTAAGATACCACCATCTTTTTTTCAACATGCCCTACGGTTCCCTCTGGTTCCCCTCCTATTCTTCCTCCATGTTCCCTTCCATTATCTACCTTGTCTTTCTTTGCCTTCTACCCTCTCTTCCTCTTTTCTCTCTCTCTCTCTCTTGCACACCTCTCCTTGCTCAAACCCTAAAATAATTCTACTATTCAAAATTATTGTGGAGGGAATACTACTTTCAACTACCCAAAGACAAAAAAATGCTCAAATTCTAAAAGAATTCTACTATTCAAGATTCTTGTGAAAGGAATACTACTTTCAACTACCCAAAGACAAAAATTGCTCAAATTCTCAAAAGAATTCTACTATTCAAGATTCTTCTTGTGGAGGGAATGCTACTACTTTCAACTACCCAAAGACAAAAAATGCTCAAATTCTCAAAGAATTCTACTATTCAAGATTATTGGGGAGGGAATACTACTACTTTCAACTACCCAAGACAAAATGAAGACAAAGGAAAGAGGAATACTTGATTGGCGATGGTGGGTGCAGCTCTCGATGATAACACACATAATGAAATAGTGAAACATGCGTAACAAAGAAAACACCATTTTCAACAATGGGTACAAAAAGAAACATACAAAATGACGAGATTTTTGGTACCATTGTGATGATGGTGTTAGTCCATCATCACAATGTTAAACTTGTGTTTACTTAACACTAACCTAAACAATGTGAATCAAAATTAAAATGTTAGTTAAAATTAGGATTAATATTGACTAATGACTAACATTATGATTTTAAAATTAATTTATTGTTAGCTTAATGTTAGTGTTAGGTGCTACCATTAAAATGTTAGTTAACATTAGGATTAATATTGACTAATGACTAACATTATACTTTTAAAATTAATTTATTGTTAGCTTAATGTTAGTGTTAGGCGTTAACATTAAGTGTGATTGTAGCTTTAAGTAGGGAGGTTGTCATTTAATTTATGGGTATAATTATGTCTCTCTACATGTTCAATTCTTCTTTGCTTTTTTAAAAAAATTATTAGGGAAATTTTCACTTCATCTATTCCATAATGATGTTGGAAATCAAAGATTGAACCTATCACACACACACACACACACAATTGTTTTAAAAAGTGAATAAATATAAGGGTGAAGTAACCCTTTTGTGTGCGTGTGTATAATGCATCCCTGCTCAGTGGGTGCATTTGGACTTTCGTTTTGGGTCAACTTTGATTTTAGTGGGCAATAAAATTTTACAATATGTATATAGGGAAAAATAAATAAAAATAAGCATGATTTAAAATCAAGAAAAATGTTGGATATGAAATTTGAATTTTTTTTGGCACAAGTAATTGCTTTATATAACAAGGAAATTAATAACAATAATAATAAATCCAATGCAAAATTTTAAACGAATTTTTGTGTTGATCATTGAATAAGTAAAGTAATACGTGATTGGATTTGATAATGGTGTGCCAAATAATTTACCCATTTATTTAGTAAAATACATATTGGTTTAAAATATAATTTTTGCAATTTTTTGCTTGCATTATAATTTTTTTTGATATTTCAGCATGAATGAAGATATCAATCATTTTTCATTCAATTTGATACCTAACATTAATCCATTTAATGTTTATTGATTTACATTTGCATTTGTTTTGAAGGTTTTTTTAATCATTGACCTATCATCCTTTGAAGCGAATTGACATAAATAACATGCATTTTATGAATGTCAATAAACTCTAATTTTTCTATTTCAAGATTATCTTTTAGTTCATAAATAATGATTTTTAATTGTAATTGCTTATAAGAAGTTTCAATGCAATCTACAAACAAGACAACACAAGGATGACAAAATTGTAAATGACATTTCAAACAATGATTGACATGAATGTCCTTTTTTTGATGCATTGCATAATTGGTGGCATCATAGTGGAAATGTGATGAAACACATGAATAGCTTTGCAAATGAAATTGATGAAGTTACAAGTAGTCCAATTTTTCAAACAAAAATAATAATGGTTCAAAGGACAATGGTAATAAAATGCTAATAGACAAATCTCTTATTCCAAATGAAGTTAGAAAACAAAACACAAATTACAAGATCGATTGTATGAACACTTTTTTGCCATGGTTAAAAAAATAAATTCATTGTTACAATAGTTTACATAAACCAATGTTTTAGTTGATAATATGGATGCTTAAAATGGATGTTTTATAGATAAATCATAGGTTATATGACATTTTAATTTTGAATCAATCATCTAAATTTGACATAGAATCACATGTATTTAAGAAATAACATTGTCATTTTTTTTCAAATTGGTTTTAAAGAATTTTTTTTTGCTAAAAACCTCATTAGTTATCACAACTTTTAACAACATTTTTTCTTTCTTGTTAAGATTGGTTTTAATGGATCTCAAGAAATCTTCACCTTGTCCTCCATGTTAAATTCTATTATTATCTACAATCCTTGAATTTTGTAGCCTTTTAGTTTTTTTGAGTGCATCTTTTTATTCACATCTAAAGCATAGTTCATATTGAAGCCATCAAACTTAACATTCCATATGTTGTGCAAGTATATGCAAATAATTACCAATTCTAGCACAAGGTAGAATGAAAATATCAACTCTCTCTAATAATTTCGAACCTACTTTTAAAAATTCTTAAAGTTTTTTCCACTAGCATCATTGTTCTAGATTATATGAAAGTCCATTGTGCTTTGTATCTTGACAACTCTTTTTTCATCTTTGAAAAGAAAGTATAACCATGGCCACATTGGACATGTGGCACCCCCTAATAATTTGTAAGGTTAAAGGTTTGTCCTTCATCACATGATTTCCTAAATCTTTTTTTTTTTTCCTGGGAAGAAAACCCTATCATGAATACATTTGCATCCATAGTCATAGTCCCGTAAACTACAAATTGCACTTACATTTCCTTGAATTGATGTGAAGTAAACCCTTTCTGATAATAAAATGATGTTGGGTCTATCTTAGGTGCAAGTAATTGGAATACAATTACCATTTATGGCATTTACAATGTAAGGAATTTCATGCAAAATTTCAAATCCAGAGGTGTTTTCTTTAATATTGTTCTTAATCAATTTAGGTATCGCCAATGGCTTTAAGTGTGTTTTAACTACTACATAAAATTCTTTCATTATAATGGATGCCATATTTTCTACAATGCCATAGACCGTTCTGCATATTTGTAATGAATTTTCACTACCTAATATTGTAAGAATCATTATTACTCTAACTTCTACAAGGATTTTTTTTTTGCTTGTTTGCATTTTCCACTCAAAATTTGAATCTACAACCTTATGGAGCATGAACAAAATGCGTCATAACTTAACCTTATACATTGTTGAAACATTTTCTTGTAAAAAAAATGGATTCTTCATGTATCCCACTCCCCTTTCATATTTCCATATGTTTCAAACTCTTGATGACATTTCAACAACATTTGGAAAAAAAAACTAATACACACACCATATTTTAATGTATATCAATGTACACATCATATTCCATGGTTTTCAAGTTGATCTTCACTTTGAAAATGATGATACCTTAAGTGAAAATCAACCATTAATTCTCACTAGGCTAAAAATTGCTTAGGGTATTTAAATGTTAAAATATGAAAACATTCATAAATATTAGAACATACCCAATTCTAATTCTCAATAAAAGGGATTTAAGGTCTAGGATCTAACGATTTATGTTAACATTTAGAGTCTAAGGTGCTTGATAAGGTTCATTAAATTAAGTTTTAGGTCAAAAATACAAAAAAATGAGATTAAGGTTAGGATTAACATTCCGTAACCATTGTGTGCATAGAGGTATTGTTACCACACTTCACAAATATAAAAAGCAACAAGCAAATGTTTGGGCCCCATTCTTTTTGGTCTTTTTTGTTTGGGGTTGGTTTTGTCTTTGTGTTTTTGTTTTTATGTGTTTTAAAATTTTTGTTGCTTGTTGTTTTGAGCTTGGCATTTCGTGTTGATTCTTTGCTTTGCTACTTCATCTTGTTACCATGTTTTGTTGTTTCACCTTGTTTCATTTTATTCTTGCATCAATTTGTTGATAAGAATTGATTTAATGATTCAAGAGTTGGTTACAAAATATTTTTTAATCTAGTAAAAATTATTGAGATGGATGTAAATTTTTTTTAAAGAGTTCAAAATTGTTGGGAAAGAAAAAATTATGAACATGTCAAATTTTTAAAAAAAAGCTTGATTTTCCCCCATTTTCATATTGGGGACTAAGTAAAACCATATTAAAATATACCTCTAAAGTTAGAAGAGAGAACCATTGTCAATATTGATGAATCAAGTAATTGAATCGCATGTGGATCTCCTTACGACCATGGATGATCAAATTCATTACCTTCTATTTTAAAAAAATATTTACTTAAAACAAGACTAGAAGAACCACCAATTCATTCACCCACACACCAAAAAAATGTGTTTTACACCATTGTTAAAAATGCTTGAAGAAAGGGCTTATAATCTAGATGGTTTCTCCACTACCCTAATTTTGTAAGAAGACACTAGGTACTTACTTACATACCTCTCTTTCTCTCTCTAGCACCTCACCATTGGCCATCAATCTTGGGTCACAAAGTTCATGTAACACTTGGACTTGCTTCAACACACATACAATAGGACTAGAACCACCCACGCAATCACCCCACCAAGTAATGCTTTAAAGAAAATCTAATCCTTGGAGTACTACACACTTTGTTTGGATTCCCCCACACTATAATACACTTAGAATACACAACATAACACAACAATACACCATGGTGCAAGGGTAAAGCTCGAAGGTGGGTGGCATTCCAATAAGGAGCCTATGGTCATTGAGTTAGGGCCCACATTTGGGGGAATTGTCCTCTACACACATGTGCTTTTACCCTTCAACAACAAGCACAAGGCCAACAACATTATCATGAAACTAACCATAGTAAAATCAACAAAGGCACAAGAAGAAGAGGATCAAGAGGAGGGATCTTACAACTACTCCTAAGGAGTGCAAGAGATTTTACACCCATTATCCCTTCCATAATACTCCTCTTACTCTTATTGAGTAGGTGTAAGATCCTTCCTTCCTCTTTTTTTTTAGTAGCATCAAAAAGTGGATGCACTACTTGTAGAAAAAATTTGGTGTACCTTTTTTTTTTTTTTTTTTTGGGGGTGGT
>Ga0116227_10006031_pt1 | contig 24925 bp, 23 predicted proteins | sample S1TSphgellanicum_FD_89693 | JGI IMG/M metagenome (GOLD analysis project Ga0116227, IMG submission 89693) | Host-associated microbial communities from peat moss isolated from Minnesota, USA - S1T2_Fb - Sphagnum magellanicum MG | ecosystem: Host-associated > Plants > Peat moss > Unclassified... | reverse complement strand
CAGAGCGGGTTGAAGTTTTGGGTCGCCTTGTTGTAAAAAAGGTTGCCCTGGCGGTCGCCGACGGTCGCGCGTACGAAGGCGTAATCGCACGTGATGCCCTCTTCGAGCACGTACTCGCGCCCATCAAAGATGCGGACTTCCTTTTTCGGCGAGGCGACCGCAACCGAACCATCGGCCGCGTAACGCCACGGCAGCCCGCCTTCGGCGATTTGGGTGCCGACGCCGGCGGGCGTGAAGAAGGCCGGAATGCCGGCGCCGCCCGCCCGCAAGCGTTCGGCCAGCGTTCCTTGCGGGACCAGTTCGACTTCGAGATCGCCCGAGAGGTACTGCCGCTCGAATTCCTTATTCTCGCCGACATAGGAGCCCGTCGTCCGCCGCAAGCGGCGATTGTCGAGGAGCCGGCCGAGTCCCAAGCCGTCGACGCCGCAATTGTTGCTGACGGTCACGAGCCGGGTCGCGCCCTGCGCCAGGAGCGCCTCGATGAGATGTTCGGGAATGCCGTTGAGGCCGAACCCTCCGACCGCAATCGAGGCGCCGTCGGGAATGTCCGCCACGGCCTCGGCGGCGCTTGCCACGACCTTATTCATCGCGCGCTCCCGCGAGCGACTTCGAGTTCGATGCCCTGCGCGACCCCGACCCGCGGATGCCACGCAATGAGACCCGCGTGCTCGCTCTGATAGGTGCGGTGCGCGAGCGCGGAGCGCAAGCGATACCGCGAGAGCGGCGATTTGCGCTTGAGCGCGCCGAGAGCGAGTTCCGAAAACCCGCCGAGCGCGAAGACGAGTCTGCGCGGTACGCGCACGACCTGCTTGTCATCGACGAGCTTGTGCAAGACGTCGTTCTGGGTAACGCCCGAATCGATGAGCTGAATGATCTCGCCCCGATGCAGATCGCTTGCGGCCGCGGTCATGACCGCATCGACGACATCGTCCATGTGTACGAGCGGCAACGACACGTCGCCTTCACCGAGCACGAGATAGCGGCCGCCCAAACGGCGCGCGATCGCCGCGGACATCAGCGGAATTTTACCGCCGAAGATTTGGCCGGGCCGCAAGATGACGGTCGGCACGCCGCGTTCGCGGACGGCCGCGAGCACCAGATGTTCGGCCTCGAGTTTCGCACGTGTGTACGAGCCGCGATTCTCGGCGTGCGGTTCGTAGGGCGTCGCTTCGGAAATCGGCGACCCGGCTTTCGCGCCGGCCCAATCGACGACCGACATCGAACTGATGTGGACGAGCTTCTTCACGTTACCATCGGCGACGATCGCATCGAGCACGTTTTGCGTGCCGACGATCGTCGCGCACAGGAACGCCTCCCACGGACCCTTCATCGCGGCGCCCGCGTGAATGACGATTTCCGCGCCTTTGACGGCCTTCGCGACGGCGGCGGCGTCGCCGAGATCGCCGAGCGCCACTTCGACGTTTTCGCGCGGTGCGGGCGGGCGGCGCACGAAAATCCGCACCTTCTTCCCCTCCGCCAACAGCCGCTCGACGATCGCGCCGCCGAGCGAACCCGAAGCCCCGGTCACGAGATACGGCACCGTGTCGGAAAGCGGATAGTTTTCCAAATGCGCGATCCGGTCCGCGTCGGCCCGCCGGGCGATTTCCTCGATCCAACCGACGAGCGGCTTTGCGTCCGCGACGGTGGCCGGCATGCGCGCCCCGGACGCTAGCGAGGCGTAGAAGGCTTTGATGAGATCTTGCAAACCGTGATATTGCAGAACGCGCTTGAGCAAAAATCCGACGACGTTGCGCGGCACTTCGATCAGCGGCCGAATCGAGTCGGTCGCCGCGTTGACGACGCGCACGATCGGTCCCGGCAGCGGCAACGCCGAGCGCATTCCGAGGAACATTAGGCTCAAGTCGACGCGCAATACGCCCTTGGTGCCCTGCACGATAATCAAGTTCTGAACCGGTTTGACGTTCCACGACAGTTGGAACTGTCCCATCCCGTTCTTGCAGCGCACGCTCGCGCGCCATTCGTCGAAGGCGAGATTCGGCTCGCCCCCGAGGCTCTGCCACTCGGCGGTAACGTCTTCGATCGGGCCGAGAAAGGCCTGGAGCAGGTAGAGACAATGGATGCCGAGATCGCGAAACGGATAGCCGCCGTCGCGGAACTGCGGCGGCATCGGCCCGCCCTCATAGGGCGGGTAGACGCTCGCGCGCAAGATGTCGACCGAGACGACCTTGCCGAGTTTGCCGGATCGGACGGCTTCGAGCGCGCGCACGATCTGCGGGTCGAAGAGCAGCGAATGGTTGACGCAGACCTCAAGCCCGCGCGCGATCGCCTCGGCTTCGATCCGGTCGCAATCGGCCGGGTCCTCCGCGAGCGGCTTCTCGACGAGGACGTGGCAGCCCAGACGAAGCGCTTCAAGGGCGACGGCCGCGTGCGTTTTCGGCGGCGTCAGCACGTGGATCACGTTCGCCCCGGCTTCAACGAGCGCGTCGAGCGATGAGAACACCTTGACGCCGAACTTCGCGCCGGTCGCTTCCGCCGCGGCCGAATTGAGGTCGTAAATACCGACGATATCGATCGGGATGCGACGCAGACCGGCGATGTGAAATTGCGAGATTTGGCCGGCTCCGACGAGACCGGCCCGAAACGGGGGCACAGGCGGCATCTCCGGTATTTTGAACTCGGAGCAGCGAAGCCCGCTTTGCCGCTTCCGCAGGGGAGCGGTGCGTGGCGATTCGGGGATACGGACTCCGATGCCGTTCCTCTCGCCCTCGTTGCCCAAGGTTTCGCTGCGCCGGGAGCAGTGGGTCCGGCTGATCGTCGTCGGCTTCTTCGCGGCCCTGGCGGTCACGCGCGTCGCACCCGACCTCGTGCGCCTGGTCGTTCCGCTCGGCGAGTTCGATTATGCGACCGACGGCAACGGCGTGGTCGTGCGGGCGGGCCCCGGCATCCGCGTGGGCGACCGCATTCGCGTCGACCTCATCAAGCCGTTCGATCGCAAGGGCGGCATCGTCGGCACCGGTTACACGTACGACAATCCCGATCGCGTCTTGCCGGTCGAGCGCGACGGCCGGGTGCTGCGGCTGCACCTCAAAGCCCGGCCCGAGCTGCTCGCCGGACGCGCGCTGACCGCGCTGCGCGTGCTGCTCTTCTTCGCAATCGTCGTGCTCGGAGCGCTCCTCTTCCTCGTCCAGCCCGGCATTGCGACGGCGGCGATCGCCCTCTATTGTATGGCGAACGAAGGGCCCTCGACTTGGCTCGGGCTGCAGATCCCGAACCCCTGGCGGCAAGCGTTCGCGTTGTACGGCGACACCTGGGTCGGGCTCGGCGGCGCCGCGCTGCTGCTCTTCGCGCTCTGCCTGCTCTTCGAATCGCCGCGCATGCAACGCGTGCTCGCAGTGGCGGCGGCCGCGGCCGGCCTCGGCTTGGGCACGCTCCACGCCGCGGGCGACCGGCTCCTTACGTTCGTCGGTCATCCGGCCGGAGGGATCGATGCGGCCTACGTCCGGTTGGCCGACGCGTTGACCGGGGTGACGATTGCGACGTTCTTCGCGGCGTACGTGCGCGCGCGCGGCGACGGACGTCGCCGGATCGGCTGGATCGTCACCGCCTTCGGGTTTGCGGCGGCGACGCGCTTGGCGTCTGAGGAGTTCTATCCGGCCTGGCTCGCGCCGTGGGAGAACGGGTTGCTGCTCAGTGCCGGCGTACTGCCGATCCTCGTCGTCTGGGTCGCGGTCATTCGCGACCGCTTCTTCAATGTGGATTTCGTCGTAAGCCGGGCGGTCGTCTACGTCGCCCTATCGATGACGGTGATCGGCGTGATCACGGCGAGCGAGGAGGTCGGGACGTACGTCTTCATGCAGAACACCGACCTCGCGTACGGCTTCCTCATCGTGATCACGATGGCCGTCGGTTCGACGACCGGCAAGCTGCGCCAGGGCATCGAAGCTTTGGTCGATCGCTTTATCTTTAGAGATCGTCTCGCGCGGCAGCACGCGCTCGAACTGATCGCGGGGTACATCCTCGACGCCGAGGCCGAGGAAGACGTCGAGCGCGCCCTGCTCGAGGACGCGGCGCACGCGCTCGATCTTTCGTTCGGCGGAATTCTCGTGCGGGGCGACGACGGCGTATTTCGTTTGGGAGCGAAGTATAACTGGCCCGCGGACTGCAACGTCGAACTCGGCGCGGACGACGCGCTCTTGAAATCGATCCGCCGCACGCGCGGTACGATGCGCTTTTCCGGCAAAGAGAGCCGCCTCGTCAAAGAGACCTTCGCGAACGAACGGCTAACCTTCGCCGCGCCGCTCTTCTTCGATCGCAGCGTGAACGCGATCGTGGTCTACGGACATAGCGCGATCGGCCTCGACCTCGACCCGGACGAACGCGAAGGCCTCATCGAGGTCGTCGCGCACGCCTCGATCGCCTTGCACGCAATCGAACTTGCCCGGCTGCGAGCCGCGGCCGGCGAGGCGCGCTCGGCGGGGGCGGAATCGGTGTCGATTTAAGCCGGCGAATCTTAAAGCGAATTGCTCCCGCCACGAATTGGGTATCGACGCGGCCACTCCTCACAGGCCACATAATTGCAGTATGTGAAGTGAGCCGGTGATGCCAAGTGGTGTTCGAAATCGTCGAGAAGCCTCTGCGCAGGCCACCCGCGAGGCACTGATCGCCTCCGCGCGCGCGGCCTTCGGAAAATATGGATACGCTGGTGCTTCACTTGCCGATATCGCGAGGGATGCGAACGCGACTACGGGCGCGCTCTACCATCACTTCGTCGATAAGAAGGGTCTCTTCGCCGCGGTTGCCGAGGGCATCGAGGCCGACCTCGTCGTGCATCTCGCGCGCAGCGCTCCGAAGACGGGCGATCTATGGGAGATCGTTACCCATGCCGTCACCGAAGCGCTTGAATACGCGGCGCGTCCCGGCATCGCGAACGTCATTTTGAAGGACGCGCCGACCGTGCTCGGTGCGGCCGCATGGCGGGAAATCGAAATGAAGTACGGATTCGGACAGCTGCACGGTCTGCTCACCGCGCTTGCCGCAAACAAGCAACTCGCGGATTACGATCCCGCAGTCGTCGCCGGCATCATACTCGGCGCCTCGGTTCAGGTCGTCGATGCCGTTCTCTCATCGAAACGACCGAACGAGACGTTAGAAGCGGGGAAAGCGGCGCTGCTCAGAGTCCTAACCGCATTTCGCGCGTCGTGACTCTTCGGCCTTAGCGTGCGGGCGAAGCGTGCACGAACTCGGCGATCGTGGGCGCCACGACGTGGGGGGCATCGACGCCGACGAAGAGCATCGCGTTGTCGATCGGCTGGAAGCGCCCGCGAGGAAACGCTCTAGCTAAGCGCTCGCCCAGGGAAACGGGGAAAAAAATGTCGTCTTTTCCCCAGAGGACGAGCACGTCGCGATCGAAGGACGCGAACCGCTTCGATGCCTCGAGCGTTACCTGCGGTCGAATCGAAACGATCGTCTTACGCAAATCTTCGCGTACGCCGGGATTGTTCGCGAAGCGTCCGAGTAACATCGCGAGCACCTCCAAATCGGGTTCCCGATGCGCGACGGTCTTGAAAATTAGCTTGCGAACGTTCGGGCGCAGTGTGAGTTTCGAGAAAAACCACCACAGCACCGGAAAGCGCGCTAGGAAATAGAGCGGCGCGAGTTTCTTCGGCGGAAAGACTTCGAGCGCATCGCAATTGGTGAGCACGAGGCGGCCGATGCGGTCGGGCCACGTAGCGATGACGAGTTGGCATAGCGCGCCGCCGGTATCGTTACCGACCAGCGTCACGTCGCGCAGATCGAGCGCCTCGAGCAAGCCCGCGATCACGCGGGCAAGCGCGAGCGGTGAGTGATCGGCCTCCGGTGGCGATGGATAGCGATGCACCCCAAGCGGCAGGTGAACGTTAATGCAGCGAAAGTTCGTCGAGAGCCGCTCGATAACGTCGTACCAGACGCCGCCGGTCGCCCAGACGCCGTGGACGAAAACGATTGGCGGGCCCTCGCCCGTGACGTCGTACATGATCCGGCGTCCCTCAAGCTCGACGATCTTCTCGACGGTTTCCATGCCTGCAATCTCCAACGCGTCCGCGAATAGCGTGGGTAACGTAATAACAGTATCTCACATAACGGAAATATGTCAAGCGATGTTCCGCATGTCTCCCTGACCCGAGAGAATCGCGCCAATTACCAGCTGCGCTCTTGTCGAAAAATTGGATCTCCGTCCGACGTGAGGACATAGGCACGCCTGCGAACCACATGAGACGAGGAGAACCACATGCGATTCATGCTCTTGATGATCCCCGGCGGCTACGCGGAAGCCGCGCCCGGAACGATGCCCGAGGCCGCGGCGGTCGCCGAGATGATGCGGTATAACGAAGCACTCGGAAAAGCGGGCGTGCTGCTGGCCCTCGACGGGCTGCACCCGCCCTCGATGGGTGCCCGGGTCACCTTCGCCGGCGGAAAGCCTGCGATCACCGACGGTCCGTTCGGCGAAGCCAAGGAAGTCGTCGGCGGCTACTGGATGATCCAGGTCCGCTCGCGTGAGGAAGCGTTGGAATGGGCGGCACGCTGTCCCGCGGGCGAGCACGATACGATCGAAGTCCGGCAAGTCATGGAGTTCTCCGATTTTCCGGCTGACGTTAAGGCGGCGGCCGGGACGCTTCCCGATTTGTTGGCCCCCGCCGCCGAGCGTCCAAACGCGTGAGCGAGAACGTTGCAGGCCGGGCGATCGACGCGGTGTGGCGGATCGAATCGCCGCGTTTGATCGCCGGCCTTACGCGTCTCACCCGCGACGTGGGCGTTGCGGAGGATCTCGCGCAAGATGCGCTCGTGGCCGCGCTCGAACAGTGGCCGGCATCGGGCGTGCCGGCCAATCCGGGGGCCTGGCTGATGGCGATCGCCAAACGTCGCGCGATCGATCGCTTTCGCCGCGAGGAACTCGGGGAGCGCAAGCGCGACGAGTTCGGTCGCGCCGAGCTGGCGCGCAGCGAGGCCGCGCCCGGCTTCGAGGTTTCGCTCGACGACGACGTTGGCGACGACCTCCTGCGGCTGGTCTTTATCGCCTGCCATCCCGTCCTTTCGCGGCCGGCGCGCGTCGCGCTCACGCTACGCCTGATCGGCGGCCTGACGACGGCGGAAATTGCGCGCGCGTACCTCGCCTCGGAGGCCACGATCGCGCAACGCATCGTGCGCGCAAAACGCACGCTGTGCGAGGCACGCGTTCCCTTCGAGATGCCGCAGGGCGCCGATCGCGCCGGGCGGCTCGCTTCGGTGCTCGAAGTGCTGTATTTGATTTTCAATGAGGGCTATTGCGCGACGGCCGGCGACGAATGGCTGCGGCCGTCGCTGTGCGAAGACGCGCTGCGCATGGGCCGCATCGTCGCTACGTTAATGCCGAGCGAAGCTGAGGTCCACGGCCTCGTTGCGCTCCTCGAGATTCAGGCCTCACGCACGCAAGCCCGCCTCGGACCGAACGGTGAGCCCGTGCTTCTGCTCGACCAAGATCGTTCGCGCTGGAACCATCTTCTTATTCGTCGCGGGTTTGAAGCGCTCGATCGGGCGGAGCGATTGGGCGGCACGCTCGGTCCGTACGCGCTTCAGGCCGCGATTGCCGCATGCCATGCGCGCGCGAGAATTGCCGAAGACACCGACTGGGCGCGCATCGCGGCGCTGTACGACGCGCTACTCGAAGTCATGCCGTCGCCCATCGTCGCGCTCAATCGCGCAGTCGCCGTGGGATTCGCGTACGGACCGCCAGCGGGGCTCGAAGCCGTCGAGGAATTGCGCTTCGAGAAATCGCTAGAAGGTCACTATCTGCTCGCGAGCGTGCGTGGCGATTTACTCGCGCGCCTCGGACGAGGCGCCGAGGCGGCGTTCGAATTTCGGCGCGCCGCCGCGGCCACGGCGAACTTGCGCGAACAGACGCTCTTGCTCGATCGCGCGAAAGCTGCGGGCGATGTCGATTTCGCGGCTCGCCGTTCGACGCGAGCGTAGAAGGAGACAGAAGACAGTGAGAATTCTCTCGATCGTGACCCGTCCGGAATCGGCACCACGCATCCCGACCCAGGACGAGATCGACCGGACCGTCGCACTATTCTCGGAATTGGCGAAGGCCGGTTCGCTCGTCGACGCCGGCGGAACGTGGCCAGGTCTGCTCGAGATGCAAATCTCGCGGCAAGGCGGTGAGTATTCGATCGTCGATGGACCGTTCAGTGAAGCCAAGGAAATCGTGGGCGGCTACGTGCTGTTCGACGTGCCGGATCGGGAGGCCGCAATCGCGTTCTCGCGCCGTATCCTCGATGTCTCCGGCGACGGAACGCTCCACCTGCACGAGATCGTCGAGGGTCCGCCGGACCAGCCATAAAGGCGCAATCGGCGCCCTACGTGCGGTCACGCACCGGCCCGTGGACGAGCGTCGAAACCGTAAGGAGTTTTCATGAGAACGATCAGGATCTTCGAGCACATTTCACTCGACGGCGTGATCCAGACCTCCGGCGAAGACGGCGATTTCCCTTACGGCGACTGGACGGCGCCCTATCGGACCCCGGCCGGCAGGGAGGCACTCATCGCCGCGCAAGGCGAGAGCTTCGATCTGTTGCTTGGCCGTCGCACCTATGACCTCTGGTCGGAATTCTGGCCAAAGGCGCCGAGTAGTCCGATGGCTGATCCCATCAACGCGGCAACAAAGTATATCGCTACCCACCGTCCGGAAAGTCTCCAGTGGGGCCCGGTCGAGAGCCTTGGACCGGACATTGTCGACGGAATTCGCCGCATCAAGTCCGAGGACGGCCCGGACCTTATTCTTTGGGGAAGCTCCACGCTGACATCGACGCTACTCGAACATGGGCTTGCGGATGACATCGTGCTGATCGTCTATCCGGTCCTGTTGGGGATGGGAAAGCGCTTTTTTGCGGAGGGAACCCCGCCACGCTCGTTCCAGCTCGTCAGCACGAAAGCAATGCCGTCCGGCATCATTCTCAACGCTTACAAGGTCGACGGGCCGATCCGGTAGAGCTACGGTGTAGGCGCTAGTGCCCGACTCCCGCGTAGCGTTTTAGGCCGAATCGCCAGAATGCATAGGCGAGGCCGAGAAAGGCGATTCCGACCACGGGCGTGAGCAGGCCGGCGACGGGCGGCAGCGCCAGTGTGGCGGGTTTGTGCAGAAAATAGGCTGCTGGAAAATAGTTCATGAAAGCAAACGGGAAAACGAACGTCAGGAAGAGGCGGACGCCGCGCGAGTAGATGCCGATCGGATAGCGCGTGAATTCCGATTCGAGTTGGAGGACGATCCACTTCAGGGCATCGACCCGCACGAACCAGAATGCGAGGGTGGCGACCAACAGGTTTATCGCAAGTTCGATCAGCGTGCCGCCCGCGATGACAAAGGGCACGCAAAGAACGAATACGGCATCGACGCGCACGCCGCTGTAGAGCGTCGCGACGATGAAAAAACCGAGCGCCAGGAACAGCTCGTCGGGAAAGATCTGGCCCGGCGTCGCGATGACGGCGAAGAGCGTGTCGAGCGGCCGGACCAAGAGCCGGTCGAATTCACCGTCGCGAACGTACTCCGGGACGTTCCCGACGCCGAAAAAGAGCGTGTCGTGCAAGGCGTGGGCGAGCATCCACAGACCGTAGAGCAACGTCATATCCCGAAACGTCCAGCCGTTCATCGAGGGAAACGCGTGCAGGGTCACCCAGAGCGCGCCGAGTGCCGTCCCGTGATAGACGACCGCGAAGGCGGCCCATAACAAGAAGTTCGCGCGGTACTCGAGCGCCGTGAGCGCGTTGATCCGCCAGTGGTGTCCGTACACTGCGAGAACGCGCCGGACCATCGGGCGGGCGGGCTGCGGTTCAGCCACCCTGCACGACGATGCGGCGTGAGCCTGCACGCCACATCACGACGCAGACCGCTCCGAGGACGGCCAGCCACAGCGCCTGCAAACCGAGCGCCGCCGCGTAGCGCTCCGGCGGAATCTCGCCGACGTAGATCAGGAGCGGCGTCGAGAACATTGCCGCAAACGGCAACGCGAAGAGCGCGTGCTGCAACGCCACGGGGAAGAGCACGAGCGGCACGAGTTCGCCCCCGAGAAGATCGGTCAGCCAGGTCACGATCAATTGCACGGCATGGATTTCCAGCGTCCAGAACGCGGAAGCGTTCAAGATGAAGTTGATCGTGAAGCCGACGAAATAGCCGAGCACCAGGCTCAGCGCGAAGGCCGCGCCCGTGCCTGGCGACGGGACGTCGATGTGCACGAGCACGAGCGCGATCGCAAGCGACGGCACGACGAGCGCGGCGTGGAAGAGCACCTCGCCCGTGCCGTCGGCAAAAAAATAGAGCGGCACGTTGATCGGGCGCAGAAAGTCGCTGACGATGCTGCCGTCGTGAAGCTTCGTATAGAGCGAACTCACCTGGTCCACGTCGAGCACGAGGCCCATCAGGAGCGCGACCGCGGAATAGGTCAGGATCGCGTGCAACGGCAGGTCGCGGGGCGCGGCGTTACGCGCGTAGAGCGCGGTCCAAACCATGCGCAGCAGGTACATTCGCAGCGCGAACGAGCCGATGCTCGTGAAGACGTCGAATCGATAGGTCGCCTCGCGCGCGATCGCCTTCTTGCCGAACTCCAAATACGGCGCGAATCGAAAGCGTCGCACAGCGCGGTCTGCGATCACGACGGGACGCGCGCCGGCCGCGCGCTGTAGCCCTCGGTGTAGATCCGGCGCACGATCGCATCGATGTCGGGCTCGAGCAGCGAAATGTCGGTGATGCGGTAGGCGTCGAGCACGCGGCGCACGACCGTTTCCGCCGCCAGTTCGTGGTGATCGTAGCGCAGACGAACGACGTTGCCCTCGCGGCTTTCGAGGACGGTTCCGGGCACCGCGACCTCCGCATAGTTCTCGGAGAGCGTGGCGACGATCGTGCGGTGCGTGCCGTATTCGTCGCGCAGCCGCGCGAGCAAACCGTCGTAGATGACGGTGCCCTCGTCGATCAAGATGATCCGGCGCGTCAAGCGTTCCACGTCGGCGAGATCGTGCGTCGTGAGGATCACGGTCGTGCCGCGCTCGCGGTTCATGGTACCGATGAACTCCCGGATCGCTTCCTTCGCCACCACGTCGAGTCCGATCGTCGGCTCGTCGAGGTAGACGATCTTCGGATCGTGGAGCAGCGCCGCCGCGAAGTCGCCGCGCATCCGCTCGCCGAGCGAGAGCTGCCGCACCGGCGTTCCCATGAAACGCTCGAGATCGAGGATGTCGCTGAAGTGCTTGAGATTCTGCCGAAAGCGGTCGGCGGGCACGTCGTAGATCGCGCGCAAGAGTTCGAACGACTCGCGCAGCGGCAGATCCCAATAAAGCTGGCTGCGCTGCCCGAAAACGACGCCGATGTTCTGCCCGTTTTCGATGCGCCGTTCGTGCGGCACGATGCCGGCGACCTGAAGCGAACCCGACGTCGGCACGAGAATGCCCGTGAGCATCTTGATCGTGGTGGACTTCCCGGCGCCGTTGGGGCCGAGGTAGCCGACGACCTCGCCTTCCTGCACGGAGAACGTGACGCGTTCGACGGCGGCCTTCTCTTCGAACTCCCGGGAGAAGAGCGCGGCAAAGGCGCCGGAGAGCCCCGGACGGCGGACGACGGAGCGAAACACCTTCCGCAGCTCGACCGTCTCGATGATCGCCATTGTCGCCAGCTTTGAAGTCGGGCCGGCGAACTCCGTTGATCGCACGGCCGCGGAATCCGCCGGTTCACGGCAAGTCGGGCAGCGTGGTCGCACCTTAGCAGCCCTGATGCGTACGATGCGCTCGGTTGGGTCGGAGCCGGTACCGACTCGCCGGCGCCGCGCGTTTTCCACCGTCGCCTCGGCGGAGGAGCAATTCTCTTAGCGACGGAACTCGGCGCCGTGGACATGCGTTGAAAGTGTGTCGCCGGTGACACTTCATCGGGTACATCGATTTTTTTCGGAACGGGGGTGAGTGTACGACATGGCAATGAAGAAAGCTAAGAAGAAGGCGACCCCGAAAAAGAAGAAGTAGTCTTTTCGAGCGGTCGGTTCAATCCGTCATCATAAATGCGCGAGCGCGGACCATTGTCCGCGCTCGTTTGCGTTGCCGTCGTCTCGGCGGTTTCGTGTCAGTCCGCGTGCGGCGCGAGTTGTTGACCGAAAAAGGGGATACCTCCCGTCGACTGCGGGAGCCGGCCGTCCCATTTGTCGATCGCGCGGCGCTGCAGATCGAGTTCCTTTAAGCGAACGATTTCGCCGACGGGGAGACTGCGCTGCAGCCTTAAGGCCTCGACTTCGCTCTTTGCCCGGATGACGCTCTGCTGCGACTCGAAGCGGATCCGTTGCAGGTCCTGCTGAGCCTGCAACGTGTGCTGAACGGCTGCGACCTTGTCCTGGGCCGCCTGCTGGTACGCATACGAGTAGTTGATGCGGGTCGTATTGATCGCGTCGAGCCCGAGCCCGTAGACTGCCAGGCGCGCGGCAAGATCCGTCCGTAGCGCGGTCATGATCTCGGGACGTTTGGCGACGATGTCGCCGGCCTCGTAGCTCGCAATCGTCGTTTTCCAGGCATCCTGGACCGACGGATAGATCACCCGCTCGGCATAGTCGAACCTCAGCCGGCGATACACGTCGACGACGCGGGACGGGATCACGTGAAAGCTCACGGCGAGGTCGGCATAGACCGGCTCGAGATCGCGGCACGTTCCTTGGGCGCGGTCGAGTTTGATCGTATTGATCTGCGTGTTGACTTGGAGCACCACTTCGGCGAGCGGAACCACGTAATAGAGGCCCTCCTTCACGATGCGCCCGGTCGGAGCGCCGAAGCGCAACACGACGCCGCGGTCGCCGGGCTGCACGCGGCCCAGGCCCTGCGGCCAGACGATCGTGAACGCGATTGCAGCCGCCGCGAGCGCCACGCCGAACAACGTCGGGCGCAGGAAACTATCGCGCCGCCGCGTCGTCCAAAGCGCGATTGCCGCCAGCGCATAACCGAGTGCCCAGGCCCAAAACCGGATCGCCGGCATATCGACCGCAACCTGGCTCAGATCCATTTCAACGTCCTTCCGCCGCGGCGGAGCGCCGCGCGCAGCGTTCAAACGTGCAGCGCCCGGCGACCGTGACGGCGGCGCGACCGGAAACGGCCCGCGAACGACGAAAACACCGGACAGCGTTACCCTGCGCGAATTGGAGCAGCACTATGGCAATCGCACCACCGCCGAGCGGGCCGTCCGCCGAAGACGAGGCGATGATCCTCGAAATGGTCCGCGACCTCGTTCGCGAGCGCGTCGCCCCACGAGCCGCCGAGATCGATGAAAAGGGCGAGTTCGCCCGCGACATCTACAAGCTCTTCGCCGAGAACGACCTGCTCGGCGTGCCGTTCCCCGCGGAATACGGCGGCCTCGGCGGCTCGTTCCTCACCTACGTGAAGATCGTCGAGGAAGTTTCGAAGGCGTGCGCCTCGAGCGGACTGATGATCGCCGTTCAAGAGCTCGGCGCCCTCGCGCTCATCATCGCGGGCAGCGAGGCCCTCAAGCAAAAATATCTCCCGAAGATTTCGTCGGGCGAGTTCATTTCCGCGTACGCGCTTTCCGAAGCGGGGAGCGGTTCGGATGCGGCCGGCTCGATGCGCACGCGCGCTGAGAAAAAGGGCGACGTCTACATTCTCAACGGCAGCAAAGTTTGGATCACGGAAGGCAGCGTCGCCGACGTCGTAACCGTTTTCGCGGTGACCGATCCTGCGAAGGGCCCGAACGGCATCAGCGCGTTCGTGGTCGAGAAGACCTTTCCGGGATTCAAAGTCGGTAAACTCGAGAAAAAGATGGGCATTCGCGGTTCGCCGACGTGCGAACTCATCTTCGAGAATTGCGAAGTTCCCGCCGAAAATTTGCTGGGAGCCGAAGGGACGGGTTTCCGGACCGCGATGAAGGTTCTCGACAAGTCGCGACCCGGCATCGCGGCGCAAGCCGTCGGCATCGCGCAAGGCGCACTCGACTACGCCGCCAACTACGCGCAAGAGCGCATGGCGTTCGGCAAACCGATCGGCCAGCAACAGGGCATCCAATTCATGCTCGCCGATATGAAGGTCGAAGTCGAAGCTTCGCGCCTCTTACTGTACGAAGCCGCGCGAAAGTGCGATGAAAATAGCCCGGACCTCACGCTCTGGGCGGCGCTCGCGAAACTCAAAGCCGGCGACACGGCAATGAAGGTCACGACCGACGCCGTCCAAATCCTCGGCGGATTCGGCTACAGCACCGAATACCCGGTCGAGCGCATGATGCGCGACGCCAAGATCACCCAAATCTACGAAGGCACCCAACAAATCCAACGCCTCGTCATCGCCCGCACCCTCGTCGGCAAGGGGGCGAACGGCAAGGCGTAACTCCAAAGCGGCCCTCCAATTAGAAACCAAATCAGCGGCTCCTCGTGAAGACAACAGCGATGGAGTCGCTGATGCGGCTCCCCGAGTTAACCGCCGACTGTTACGGCATGGTGGCCGAATAACGGCGGGATGAAGTGACCGGCAGCCCACGAGATTGCGAACACGGCAGAGCCGTAAGCGACGATTTCGAAACCTTTGAGCGCGGGCGACTTGCCGCTGAGCGTTCCGGCGTAATAGCCGATGCCGAAAAGCGCGCCGACGGCGAGAACGAGTCCCACGAGCATTGCTGCCTGGAGCGGAAGTACGCGAAAAGCATACGGTAAGACCGGCAGCGCGGCGCCGACCGCAAACGATGCCATCATGCCGAACGAGCCGCGTAAACCGCCGCTTTCGGCCTCGCGCAGGTCGATGCCGAACTCGTCGCGGACCATCTCGTGCAGCCAGATCTCGGGATTCTTTTCGAGCCGCTTGACGATCGTGATCGCCTCGTCGTCGGTGAAACCTTTGAGGCGATAGTAGGCGACCTGTTCGGCGAACTCTTCTTCGGGCTCGTCGATCATCTCGCGTTGCTCGAGATCGATCGCATTTTGCACGACCTCACGTTCGGCTTTGCCGCCGAGGTATTCGCCGACCCCCATCGAGATCGCGCCCACGAGCATCGAGAGAAAGCCGGTAATGAGAATCGTGCCGCGGTCGACCGTAGCGCTGCTGATTCCGGTCACGATGCCGAGCGTGGTGAGCACCCCATCCTGGGCGCCGAACACCACCTGGCGGATGTCCCGCTGCCGTTCGAGCCGCTGGCGTTCGGGCGTGTCGGGGATGCGCGCGGCGTTGCGGCCCCGATTCTTGACCGAGACGACGCGGTTATCGGTATCAATGGCCAGGGAATTCCGCTCGACGTCCATGCGGACGCCGTTCGGAGCGCCGTCCCTCGCAGGCCTTCCTATCAAGACAATTAGGGCCGCAATCGCCTGGGGTTCCCCAATTCGCGCGGCTCCCCCGCCCCGGGCCGTCGGTGCGCTAGCCCGACCTCACTTCGCTTCGGAATAGGGATGTGATCGACTTTGACTCAAGGCCCAGCTTCAAGCGGAATGGGTTATCTAACAAGGGTGTCCGCTTCTCTGACGGCCGGCACGTTCCTGAGACCGTTGCAGCAACCGCGCCGCCCGGGGCGAAGGACCCGTCATGGCCTCCGACGGCGAAGAACTCAACCCGAACCCGATCGTGGCGATGGCGATGCGGATTCGCGCGCGCAAGGATGTCGGTGCCGCGATCGACTCGGCCACGCCGGCCGCCGCCGCAAATGCGGGCGACGATGCCGCGGCCTCGCTCGCCGCCTTCGCAGACGCGCTGCGCGTGGGCGCACGCCGGCTCAACTCGATCCTGGGCAAGGACGGCTTGACCTTCGTCCGGCTCGAAAAACCGCTGCGCGTGCGGCTTCGCTTTCGCGACAAACGGGTGAGCCTCGACGTCGACGAGCCGCGCCAACTGGTCGTGGTTCGGGGCTTGGAACTCGACGGCGAATACCAATTCGACCCCGACGGCGGACCGCCGGCGCTCATCAACCTCTCGAAGCTCTCAACCGATGCCGGTTACGGCGAGCGGCTGGGACCAAACGAACTGCTCAAAGCGATTTCGCAGGACGCGGCCTTGCCTCGCCCGCCGCATCTCGACGGCCTCGGACCGATCCAACTCTAACGTTTTTCGGAACCGATGGAGGGGACGTTTCGGACTCCCGGAACGTCCAATGATGAAGAGATCCGGTTTCGGTGCTGCGGCACTGCTCCGCTCGCTTTTCTATTGTCTCGAGACCGCCGGCGCTTTTCGATGCGCGGCCGTCTCCGTCGATTGAAAGTATGGCGAATGCTAAAACACTTCGTTATCATCTCGGCGCTCGCACTCGCGCCGGCGGTGGCGTCGGCCGACGGAACCGCCGCGCCTGCGGCCGTTCAAGTTACGGCCGCCGACCTGCAGAACGCACACGACAGTTCGTCGTGGCTAAGCTACGGCCACGATTATACGAACCAGCGCTTTTCGCCGGTCGCGCAGATCACGCCGCAAAATGCGGCGGCGCTGCAGCCGGCGTACGTTTTCCAAACCGGTGTGGCGGCCCCGTTCGAAACCACGCCGATCGTTGCCGACGGCAAAATGTTCGTGACCACCGCCTACGATCACGTCTTCGCGATCGATGCCGCGAGCGGCAAGAAGCTGTGGCACTATCAGGCCAAACTCGGCAAGACCATCTTCTGCTGCGGTCCCGTGAACCGCGGCGTGGCCCTCGCCGGAGGAACGCTCTTCCTCGGGCAACTCGACGGCAAGCTCGTCGCGCTCGACAGCGATACCGGAAAGGTCAAGTGGGAAATCCAAGCCGGCGAAAACGGCAAGGGCTATTCGCTCACGATGGCGCCGCTGGTCTATAAGGACATGGTGCTCGTCGGCGGAGCGGGCGGCGAATACGGCGTGCGCGGTTCGGTGACTGCGTACGCGCAAAGCGACGGCCATCTGATTTGGCGTTGGTACTCGACGAACGCCGAAACGTGGGCCGGAAAATTCTCACCGACCACGAGCGACGGCGTCGACCTGCACCGTGACATTGCCGCGGAAAAGGCGGCGTATGCGGCGCATTCCGATGCCTGGAAAATCGGCGGCGGCGCCACCTGGATGACGCCGCCCCTGGATGCCGAGCGGCATACGATCTACGTGTGCACCGGAAACCCGTCCCCCGATCTGCTCGGCGCGGTGCGGCCCGGCGATAATCTCTATACCGACTCGATCGTCGCACTCGACGTGCAAACCGGCAAGATGAAGTGGTACTTCCAAGAAGTGCCGCACGACGTCTGGGACCTCGATGTGGTTTCACCGGTCGTGCTCTTCGACACGGTCGATGCGAACGGCAAGAAGGTCGCCGCCGTCGGTGAGGCCGGCAAAACAGGCTGGTTCTACATTCTCAACCGCGACACGGGCGCGCTCATCCGCAAATCGGACGCGTTCGTGCCGCAGGCGAATATGTTCGCGCAGCCGACGGAAAAAGGCATTCGCATGTTACCGGGCGCGAACGGCGGAGTCGACTGGTCGCCCGTTTCGTACGACCCGAGCATGCACTACGCGATCATCTCCGCGCTGCATCAGCCGATGATCTATTCGACCAAGCCGCAAGAACTCGATTCGGGCGCGCTCTGGCTCGGCAGCGCGTTCGCCGGCATCCCGACCGAACAGCAGTACGGCTTGCTCTCCGCAATCGACACCGACACGGGGAAACTGGCCTGGCAATATAAAGTCGACTATCCGCTGCTCGGCGGAAGCGTCTCGACTGCGGGCGGCGTAACGTTCGTCGGCGAGTCGAACGGCATGTTCGACGCGTTCGATACCAAGACCGGGAAACTGCTTTGGCAGTTCAACACCGGTGCCGGCGTGAACGCAGCCCCCATGGTCTACGAACTCGACGGCCAGGAGTACGTGGCGGTGGCTTCGGGCGGCAGCTTCCAGATCGGGACGCAGTACGGCGACTCGCTCTACGTGTTCAAAATCCCGCATTCGATGTAAGGACGGTTCATGAACCTCGGTAGGGCGCTCGCAATCGCTGCGTTGGCAACGTTCCTTTCGCCCGCAATCGGAGCCGCCGCGGATTCGTCCGCGGCGGCTCCCTCCTGGATGAAGGTCGACGCGGCGAAGAAGACGGTCGCATTTCAAATCCAAATGGCGGAAAACGGCAACAACGGCACGCTGAATTTCAACGGCTACGGTCACGGAGGCATGACGCTCGTCGTGCCGCTGGGCTGGACCGTGAACATGCACGTGATCAACGCGGGCGCGGGCGCCATTCCGCACTCGCTCGAGATCTTGCCGATCACGGAATCGATCCCGAACCAAGGTTCCGACCCGCCGGCCTTCGGCGGCGCGGAAACGAACAATCTCGTCGACGGCATGAAGGTCGGCCAGAGCGACGACCTCAATTTCACCGCCGACACCGCCGGGAAATATTGGATTTTCTGCGGCGTGCCCAACCACGGCGTCGGCGGCATGTACGATTATTTCGTGGTGTCGAGCAGCGCGACGGCCCCGTCGGTGAAGATCAGCGCGGCGAAGTAACGCGGCTCCGGTACGCGACTTCTCTTAGGCGAGGCTTTTCTTGCCGGTTCTATCTAGCCGGCTTCTCCTTCGTAGCGTTCTTCTTCAGTTGCGTCATCTTGAGATTGGCGAGCGACGCGCGAGTCTTGGCGCGCGCCTTCTTGACCAGCGTCCGTTCGACGATCGGGAAACTCGGGCAGACCGCTTTGACCGGGCACCGTTCGCAAAGCGGAATAGGCGCCTTACAAATAGCGCGGCCATGCAAGATGAGCCAGTGGTGAGCGTGCCGGAGCTTTTCCGGCGGCACGAGTTTGACCACGTCGTCTTCGACCGCTCGCGGCGTCTTACCGAGCGTGAGACCGAGGCGGTGCGCGACGCGGAATACGTGCGTGTCCACGGCGAACGCGGCTTCAGCGAAAGCGACGGAGAGAACGACGTTCGCCGTCTTGCGCCCGACGCCGGGCAGCGCTTCGAGCGCCTCCCGCTCGTGCGGGACTTCACCGCCGTGCCGTTCCGCAATCGCCTTCGCGGCCGCGATGATGTTCTTCGCTTTCATCCGGAAGAAGCCGCACGACTTGATGATTCGCTCCACGTCCTCTTGACCGGCGTTCCCGAGCGCCGCGGGCGTCGGATACGCCGCGAAGAGCGCGGGCGTCGTCAGATTCACCCGGGCGTCCGTGCACTGCGCGCTGAGGATCACGGCGATCAAGAGCGTGAACGGCGAGTCGTAGTCGAGTGCCGTTACCGCGGCCGGGTAAGCCGCTTCGAGGATGGCAAGCTCGCTGTGGGCGACCGCGCGGGTCACTTTCTTCGCCGGAAACGGAATTGCCGCGGGGGAGACGGCGGGGCGGGGAGGGCTTTGTCGAACCGGGTCGTTCACGATGCCCATCTTCAAGCGCAACGACCCAAGCATCCCGCCGGGACAGACCCTCACGGCCGGCTTTCCCGTCCTGCACGTCGGCGACGTTCCCCGCTTCGACGCCGCGACGTGGCGGCTGCGGTTCTACGGCCTCGTAGAAAATCCGTACGAGCTCACGTTCGACGAACTGCGGGCCGAGCCGAGCGCGGAGTGGCGCGGGGACATTCACTGCGTCACGCGCTGGAGCAAGAAGGACACGGTGTGGCGCGGCACGCCGTTCCGGCGCCTAGTCGAACGCGCGAAGCCCAAACCCGAAGCGAAATTTGTTATCCAGCACGCCGACAACGCGTATACGACGAATCTGCCCCTCGAAGCGATGCTCGGGGACGACGTGCTCGTAGCTTGGGAATTCGACGGCGCCGCCCTGGAACCGATCCACGGCGGGCCCGTGCGCATGCTCGTGCCGAAGCTCTATTTTTGGAAGTCCGCGAAGTGGGTCAACGGCCTCGAATTTGCCGCCAAAGACCAGCCGGGGTTTTGGGAGCAGCGCGGCTATCACAACGAAGCCGACCCCTGGAAAGAACAACGCTATAGCGATCTGCCGAGCTGGTTCGGCTGAATCGATGTGATGGCGACGCAGTGAGTTGGTTGCATAGTCGCCGTCGGGCCTGACGCCGAGCGCCTCACACGTCGATGACGCCCTTCGTTAGTGCGAGAACGCTCCCACGGCTGCCCCCGTTGAGAGCAAAACGGCGGCCGCCGCCACGCCGATGATGGCGCTCACGATGATGCCGATGACGATCAAGACGATCACGACGACGGCGACGAAACCGATCGTCTTATCCGGCGGGACGCGCATCACGGGGCCGGCTCCGAGATAGAGCACGTAGAGCGAGTAGAGGCTCGCGACCAGTAAGATGAGGGATCCGAAGATCGGAATCAGCAGCGCGATTCCGGCGACCCAGCGCGGCGTGTAGCCGTAAGCAATCCATTTGAGACCGGAGAGACGATCGTTCGCGCCGCCGAAATTCGGCGCCAGCGACTGCGCGATGAGCGCAGCCAGGAACACGTAAGCGAGTTCGAGCGCGAACGAAAGTGCGGCCGTCACGAGTCCGACGATCGGGTGGCCGAGGAAGACCGCATTCGACGCCAGCGCGCAGACCGGGCCGATCAACGCGAGCGGGATGACGTAGCCCGTGTAGAGCGTCGAAGGCACCGTCGGTTCCATCGCAATGACGGGCCACTCCAACGCCGGTCGGACGATCATATTGCGCGCGCGGTCGACCAATGCCATATTAGCCTCAATTGTTATTATTAGGCGGAGTGGGGCGCTTCGTTAACCGGCAAGCCGTATCCCGTGCGGTGCGCCTTCGACGACGCCATCGCGCTCCAGAGCCGCAACGACGGCCTCGACGGACGACGCATCGTGATGCGGCAAAACGGAGACCAGGTCTCCGTGCAGGTCGAGCAGCGATATCCCGTCGCCCGGAGGGAGGGCACGCAAACGATCGATCACCCGGCCCCGAACGTAGCGGGTCGTTTCGCTGAAGCGAAGCCGCTCTTGCGGCGTGCGGCGCGGAGCGTGCCGCTCGGCCAAGGCCGCGAGCGTAGCCGCATCGACCGGAGCGGCAACGCAAGCGCCGCGGAGCGGGCAAATAAGGCATTTCGGGGCGCGAGCGCTGCACAGGGTCGAACCGAGATCCATAAGCGCCGAATTGAACGCGTAGCCGCCACCGCTGGGAACCAGCCGCGCCGCGAGAGCATCGAGTTCGGCAGCGCCGGCGCGCGGCGGCCATTCCAAACCGAGCTGCGTACGATGGACGATGCGCCGCACGTTCGTATCGACGGCGGCGACGTCGGCATCGAACGCGAAAGCCGCGATCGCTCGAGCGGTGTAGGGGCCGATCCCGGGAAGCGTCCGCAGCGTCGCCTCGTCGCCCGGAATTTCACCACCGTACTTTTCCACAACGGCGATCGCCAACTTGTGGAGCCGCACCGCGCGCGAATTGTAACCGAGTCCGCGCCAAGCGCGAACGACGTCGGCCTGCGAGGCGCTCGCTAATGCGGCGAACGTGGGCCACGTACCGACGAAAGCTTCGAAGATCGGGACCACGCGTTCGACCTGCGTCTGCTGTAGCATGAATTCGGCGACGGTCACGCGATACGGCGCGCGGTCCCTGCGCCACGGAAGCCCGCTGCGACCGTGGCGCTCGAACCACGCGAGCAGTTCGGTAACTATCGGATCGCCGCGCTCGCGATCGCTTCGCCGATGCGGCGAATGCCCTCGACGAGCTCCTCGCGTGAAACCGGCGTGATGGCGAGCCGAAAGTTATGGTCGCCGCCCGACGCCGCATGGAAGGCCTCGCCGAATAAAAACGTCGCACCCAGACGCTCCGCGGTGTCGAGCAGGGCGCGCGCTCGCATCTCGCGCGGGGCGGTAAGCCAAAGATAAAAGCCGCCGCCGCCTTTGGTCAGCCGCATGGTCTTGGGCAAATGTTGGGCGACCGCTTCCCGGGCGATCGCGCGGCGCTCGATCAGTTCGATCCGCAGCTTTTCGAGATGATCGTCGTAGGCGGTTGCAAGATAATCGCACACGCCGGCCTGCACGTAGAGACTGGTCGCCATGTCGTACGACTGCTTGCGCAGCAGCAGGCGCTCGAAGATCGTGCGCGGCGCGCTGATCCAGCCCAGACGTAGCGACGGCGCGATCGTCTTCGAGAACGTGCTCAAATAAACGACGTAATCGGACGACAGCGAGACCAGCGGCGCGGCCGGGTTCTGCACGAGTTCGCCGTAGGGATCGTCCTCGACGATCGGGACGCGCGCGCGTTCGGCGAGCGTCACCAGCCGCTCGCGACGGTCGTGATTCATCGTGACGCCCGTCGGATTGTGTAGCGCGGGCATCGTGTAGATGAAGCGGGGCCGGCGCGTCCGCAGAATCGCCTCGACGTGGTCGACTCGCATGCCGTCGTCATCGACGGCGACCGGGATCGCGCGCAACCCGGCGATTTGGAAGATTTGGAGGGCGCCGGGATAAGTGGGCTGCTCGACGATGATTTCATCGCCGGGTTCCGCAAGCGATTGAGCCACGAGCGAGATGCCTTGAGTCGAGCCCGTGAGCACCAAGATTTCGCGGGCCTGTGTCGCGCAGCCGCGGCGGCGCATCCGCGCGGCGATGGCTTCGCGGAGCGGCGCGTGACCTTCGGAATCGCCGTAGGAAAGGACGTAGGCCGAATCGCCGGCAACCCGGGCGAACGATTTGGCGAGCGCATCGAGCGGCGAAGGTTCGGAGGGCGGCACGCCTTGGACGAACGAGATGCGGTCGCCATGGAACGTCGCGGCGAGTTCGCCGAGCACTTGCGGAAACGAGCCGACGCGCCACGGCGGCAACGTGACCCACCAGGGCACGTCGGCGCTGCGCGCCGGATGCCCCGCCGAACGGGCGACGCGGGAGCCCGAGCCGACCCGTTGCTCGATGAGTCCGTCGGAAACGAGTTCCCGGTACGCATGGACCACGGTACTTCGGTTGACGTTGAGCTTCTCAGCAAGGGCCCGTTCCGGGGGCAACCGGGTGAGCTCCGGCAGGGTGCCGGTCAGGATCGCTTCGCGCAGTTCTTCGTAGATCTGCTGATAGATCGGAACGATGCTGTCGCGATCGATCGCGGGCATCGTCCCCGGCCATCCCATCTCGCGCATTGGACCGCAATTCGGCGCCGAATTGGATGGCCCCGTCCTGCAAACCCTAGGGCTCACCCGGCGGTCTCAAAAGAGTACCGTCGCAGCCCGAGGGCCAAGACGACACCAGCAACAAAGTTTTCGCTCGCGACAGTGGGCCGGCGAGCGCCGGCCCGGGGGGAGTCGGGGGGCCCTCGCCGCCCCGACTTTAAAGGCAGCAATTTGGCAGACATTTCGGTCGATGCGATCGTCATCGGTGCGGGTCCGGGCGGCTATCACGCCGCGATTCGGCTCGCCCAACTCGGAAAAAAGGAGGTCTGCTTCGACCGCGACGAGGTCGGCGGCGTCTGCCTGAATTGGGGTTGCATCCCGACCAAGGCGCTCTTGCATGTCGGTGAAGTGGCACGCCACATTCGCGAGGCCGGCAAGATCGGGCTTACGGTCGCTGCTCCCGAGGTGGACCGGGCCGGCGTCGCGAGTTTCACCGCATCGGTCGTCAAAGCCAACGTCGGCGGCGTGAATCAGCTCTTCAAAGGCAACGGCGTCACCTTCGCGTACGGCGAGGCTTCGTTCGTCGATGCCAAGCACGTCGCGCTCAAGAAACGCGACGGCACGACGGATACCTATGCGGCCGAAAACATCGTGATCGCGACCGGCAGCGCGCCGGTCGACGTAAAAGCGTGGCCGCGCGACGGCGAGACGATCATCAATTCCGACGACGCCGTCCAGCTCAAGAGCATCCCGAAGACGCTGCTCGTCATCGGCGGCGGCGTGATCGGACTCGAGTTCGCGACCGTTTATACGCGCCTCGGCTCGAAGGTGCTCGTGGTCGAGATGATGCCCCAGGTGCTGACGGGAACCGACCTCGAGATCTCCAAGACGATGGCGCGCATTCTCAAGAAACAAGGCATCGAGATCGCACTCGACACCAAACTCGTCTCGCTCGCAAAAACCGAGGCCGGCGTCAGCGCCGTCATCAACGGCGACTTCACGAACGGCAAGGACGAGACGCGCACCTTCGAGGTCGCGCTCGTTGCCGTGGGCCGGCGTCCGGTGACCGACAATCTCAATCTCGCCGCTGCCGGCCTCGCGGTCGACGAGCGCGGCTTCCTCAAGGTCGATGCGCAGCGCAAGACCACGGTCGCCGGCATTTACGCGATCGGCGACGTCGCGGGCGCGCCGCTGCTCGCGCACAAAGCGATGAAGGAAGGCACGGTCGCGGCCGAAGCGATCGGAGGCGATCCCGCCGCCGCATACGATCCGCTCGGCGTTCCGAATTGCGTGTACACCGATCCGGAGGTCGCGACGATCGGACTCTCCGAGGAAGAGGCGAAGGCCGCCGGTTACGAATTGCGCATCGGCAAGTTTCCGTTGCTCGCGAGTGGTCGCGCGCGCACGATGAACGAGTCCGACGGCATGATCAAGCTCATCGGCGACGCCAAGACCGATCTGCTGCTCGGCATGCACATCATCGCCCCGCAGGCGGAATCGTTGATCGGCGAAGGCGTGATCGCGCTCGAGATGGGCGCGACGCTCGAAGACATCGGACTCTCGATTCACCCGCATCCGACGTTGACCGAAGCGCTCATGGACGCCGCCGAAGCCTCGCACGGCAAAGCGATCCACATCATGAACCCGAAGCCGAAGCCGGCCCCTTCTCTCGTGGGCGCTCCGGGGGATTAACCGTCCCGGCACGCCGCTCAGGCTGGATCCCAAGTTGAAACCGGTCACGGTACTGCGACTGCCGCGATCGCCATACGGCGAAGTCCTGAAGTTGCAGCGCTCGATTCACGACGACGTGGCGAGCGGCGTTCGCGGCGATACGTGGATCGTGGTCGAACACGAGCCGGTGGTGACGCTCGGCCGCAATGCAAAACGCGTCAACGTCTTGCATTCGGCCGAAACTCTTGCGGCGCGCGGCGTGGACTTCTTCGAAGTCGAGCGCGGCGGCGCTGCGACCTATCACGGACCGGGACAGCTCGTCATCTACGCCAT
>Ga0116227_10006030_pt1 | contig 24934 bp, 18 predicted proteins | sample S1TSphgellanicum_FD_89693 | JGI IMG/M metagenome (GOLD analysis project Ga0116227, IMG submission 89693) | Host-associated microbial communities from peat moss isolated from Minnesota, USA - S1T2_Fb - Sphagnum magellanicum MG | ecosystem: Host-associated > Plants > Peat moss > Unclassified... | reverse complement strand
CTGCTCATGGTGCCAGCCGCGGCGAACCTGGCGTTGACCTGCCGGGCTTGCCCCGTCCCGACCTTGTCGACGGCGGTCCCATATTGTCGAAAATTCCGCGCTGGGGCACGCCGCCCAGCACCCGGAACGTCTGCGACAGCGCGTCATGCGGCATCTCGTGGGTCTGGAGCAAATAGGCCCGCGCAATGAAGGCGCGGTGTTCTAAAATCTTCAAATTTTGGTACGTGGATAGGAGTTCTATGGCCCCTGTGCATTATCTGGACACAGATTCACGGTAGCGGGCTGCGGTGGCGCCTTCTCGCCTGAGACCCCTCGGATGGTAAACGTCGGCAATCCGCAAATATGGAAAAATCTTGCCTTTCCGGAGCCGACAACAATATTTGCCATTACCCCATTCAAGAGATGCCGCTAGAAACTGCCGTATGTTCATCAGGTTTGTAATTGGCTCATTGGATGCGGATTCTGACCGTCGGCAAGGTCTGTTTCAGGCAGGCGAGGCTTTGACTCTAAGCGGACAAATGGCCCCCAGCGATCAGGATTATCTGGAATCTTTGTACGCATGGTTCAAAAAAATCTGCCGGTTCCCACCCGCTTTGCGATTTCCTCGAAGTCTAACGCAAAGGCACAAGCACTAAGCTGGTTCCGCGATACGGCAGCGGAGCACATAAATCAGATGCGAAAATACCAGCGGATTTTGGATGGTTACGGCTTGCAGGTCACAATGCTTCGGACCACACGCCCCGGTTATGTCGTGTTTGAAGACAAGTATCAGGTGGTCGCCTACCCTTTTTCAGATACACCGTGCTGAATGTCGGCTTGTAGCGATTTGCATTGGTAGCCTGACGTCCGCTCCCCCCAACCTTTCTGTCATTCACGGCGTGAACTGCGTGCCCTGATTCCGGACAGTCGGCTTACAGGGAGCGGTATCCAGGAAGCCTATGACGCGGCTGTGTTGGGGTGTCCGGAAAGCCCGCTTCTGGTGCTCGGATTGAGGATAGCCGATGGCCGTTCGTGGCCCATCGGCGCGTAGTGGTGAGGTTTCATGTGAGTATGACGAAAAAATCAGGTGATGGCGGCCCTTTGTAGGTCTACAAGGACTGGCCGGGCCTCCGCTGCATGATCTCTCAGGATCACGGTGCTGGGTAGATCTGTGGCCTTGAGGGTAAGGTAGAGGCCAGGACGAGCTATCCTCAGGCAATCGGGGGAATACGCTCGCTGGATTGGCGAACGGCGGAGCGAACAGCTTCCAGATGACGCAGGTTCTCTGTATCCAGCATAGCGTCGAGCATCGGACTGTAGTCCCGCGCGCGGATGCCTTGGCCGGTCATGACCGCGAACCAGCTGGCATCGCGGAACAGGTCTTCGTTCGTCACCATGATCCGGCCCGAAGCCTCGAACTGCGCGATGCGATAGGCCAGCGTTTCGGGCATGGCGGTTGACTGGCAGTGCTGCCACATCGGTTCGCTGCGGCCGGCGGTGAAATGGTAGTGCAGGATCAGAAAGTCGCGCACATCCTCCATCTCGCGCATGAAGATGCGGTTGTACTGTTCGGCCAGCAGCGGATCGCAACCGGACCGGGGAAATAGCGAGAGCAGCTTGCCGATGCCGGTCTGGATCAGGTGGATGCTGGTCGATTCCAGAGGTTCCAGAAAGCCGCTGGACAGCCCGATGGCGACGACATTGCCCACCCACGCACGCTTGCGGCGGCCGGGGGTGAAGCGGATCAGTCGCGGTTCGGCGCTGGGCTGGCCAATCGCGCCGAGCAGCGTTTCGCGCGCGGATTCGGATGACTGGAAGCGGCTTGAGAAGACATAGCCATTGCCCACGCGGTGTTGCAGCGGAATGCGCCAGCGCCAGCCAGCTTCATGGGCAATGGCGCGGGTAAAGGGTACCGGCACCGCATCGGCGGCGGTGGGGGCGGCCCATGCGCCATCGCACGGTAGCCAGTGGGACCAGTCTTCAAATCCGGTGTTCAGGCGATCTTCGATTAACAGGCCGCGCAAGCCCGAGCAATCGATGAAGAGATCTCCGGCCAGCCGATCACCTTTGTCGGTGGAGACGCCACGGATGAAGCCGGTTTCACCGTCCTGATCGACGTCGGTGACCTTGCCTTCGTAGCGGTGCACGCCGCGGGCTTCCGCTTTTTGCCGCAAAAAACCGGCGTAGAGCCCGGCATCGAAGTGATAGGCATAGCCGAGTGTGGAGAGCAGCGATCGCGGGTCGTTGGCCGGCTGGATGAAGCGGCGCTGGCGGGCCAGTTGCGTCGTCAGCGAATAGTCTTCGGGGGACGCGTTCAGCCCGCCAAGCCATGCCCGGATCAGTCGGTGTGGAAAGGTCGTGCCATCCCCAGGCCCACCATAGGTCCCGAAGGGGTGGAAATAGGCGTGCCCGTCCCCCTGCCAGCCCTGGAATTCGATGCCGAGCTTGTAGGTCGCCTTGGTCGCGGCCATGAATTCGGCTTCGTTCAAACCGATGAGCTGGTTGAACCAGTGAATTGTCGGAATGGTGGCCTCACCCACGCCGATTGTCCCGATGGCGTCGGACTCCACCAGCTTGATCTCGACCCCGTTTGCTTGCAGCGCCTTGGACAGGGCGGCAGCCGTCATCCAGCCGGCTGTACCGCCGCCCAGGATGACGATGGAGCGGATCGGTGTGCGGTCTGCCGCCTGTCCCGTCATTGGCCGCATCCGGCGTCAGCCGTGGGGCGCTGGACGGCAAGGAACACCGTGCTCCAGAGCTGCGCAGCGTTGGATTCATCCACATCCGCGCCGCTGGCGCCGAACGGCACGACGCGATAGGCGCCGTCCGCGTAATTCCAGGACCAAAGCTCCGAACTCTGCACGCTGCGGCTAGCGGCAATGGCGTGCCACAGGCTGTCCTGCGCCTTCAGAAGCTGGTGGCAGACACCGGTGGGTAAATCGCCGCGCCCGATCTGGCGAGCGAGCCCGACCGCGGCCAGCGCCTGCTGCCAGGACCACACCACCGTGCCGTGATAGGCGTTGCGGCCAAACTTGGCCTGCAATGCGGGCGAGGCGAAGACCGGGTTGGCGACCACCATGCCGACGCTGGTCATCAGCCCGGCGGGGAAAGCGCTGTCGATCGTCCGGGCGGCGACGGCCAGTTGGTCGATCGTGGGATGGCCGAACATCAGCGCAAAGCCTTCGTCCGAATTGATGATCGGCACCGGCTTGCCCGCATGATCCAGCGCGATGGCGTGATAGCGGATCGCGCGACGCGCGGCATCCAGTGCGGCGGCATCCGGCACGTTTTCCTGCGTTGCATAAGCTGCGATGGCGGCGCGGGCAGCGGCAGGCTTCACGGTTTGCAGGAACATCGGCGGTGCTTTGTCGCGCCAGACTTTGGCTGTGCGGGCCAGATCCGCCAGCATGGCCTTGTCCTCGGGCCCGGCATAGGCATCGAGCAGGCCGGCGCTGGCCAGCGCATGGGCGGCCTCTAGCGCAGCGGGGACGAGCACGGCATTGACGTCATAGGGATAGCGACCGAAACCGAGCCCTTCGTTGCTGTCCCGCCATTCGCCGACGTCCATGCCCTGGCGCAAGGAGATAAGGTTCTGCCAGCGTGGATCCCTGGAGAAGGCCTGCGCTTGCCGGGCGACGAAGCGGATGTTTGTCATCAGGGCATCGCCAAGCCGACGGCCCTGATCCTGCTGGGCAAGAAAGTCCGTGGCGCGCGCCTTGCCGCGCGGATCATCGAGCAGCCATGCCTGCGTGACGGGGGCGAGCATGAACGAGCTGTCGATCATCGCGTAGTTGAAGGTGGGCGCGGCGGATTTGCCTTGGCCCTCGCGCATATGATCGAGCACGGCGAACTCGCCGATGTCTTCCTCATGCGCGACATTCCCATCGTGCGAGAGACGTTCGAGCACCGCGCGCAGGCCGGTTTCCACCGCCTCCGGTTGAAGTGCCGGCATCAACATCCGCACCGACATCAGGGTATCGCGGCCAAAATAAGTGTTGAACCTCCATGAGCCAGCCATGAACTTCTCATGGTAGCTGAGGAATTGCAACGCGGCCCGCGCCGCAGGATCCTGCGCGGCCTTGTCGGTCAGGAGGGTTTCGGGCGTATAAGGCGTCAGTGGAGGTTCGCCGGAAAGGGCGGTCACGGTCAAGACGATCTTGCCGTCTGGCCCGGCGGTGATCCTGCTGCCGGCGATGGTGCCTTGCTCCACTGTAAGCGCCAGCTTGTAACCAGGCGCCCCGTCCAGACGATCCCGCGCCCAGACGAGGCTGCGAGCTTGAGTCTGCCCGGGCACCAGAACCTCCGCCGGCGCGGTGCCGAGGCCCTGATAGTCGCGGAGCACGCGCACGCTGGAGAGCACGGCCTGCCGCACCACCAGTTCCGAAGCCAGGATCTCCGCGCGGAAGGTGACGCCCCGCAGCGGGCGTCCTTGTGCATCGGCTTGGGTGACGGGTTGGGGCTGGCCGGTCATCGCCCATTCGGCGGCCTGGGGCACCTTTTCAAACCAGAGGCCCACACCGCTGTTGCCTGCGGGGAAGGCGACGATCACACGCGGATCGGTGCCGGAACGCAGCAGCACATGCGCTGCGACCGGGCCTTGCTGGATGAAGCTGTTGAGGTTGAGGCCTTCGCGCAGAGGCTGGGCCGCAGCTTGCGACGGCAGTGCCAGAGGGATGCTGACCAGAGGGGCGACGGTCAGAGCCAGTGCGGAAAGTCTGCGAAACAGAGGGGGCATCGGAAAGCTCCATGCAGAAGCGAAAGGCCGTGCTTCGAGGGGAGGGGGGAGCACGGCCTTTCGAAGCCGGAGCGCGATCAAGCGATCGACGGGGGGGCCGGCTTATCGGGCAAGTCCGATCACCGCAGCTGGGCGCGATGATCGGAATCGGGGTTTATCAGAAAGAATAAGTGACCGATGCCAGTGCGTTGCGCCCGGCGATCGAGCGGCCGTAGAAATAGCCGTTCACGATCGTCTGCGTCTGGCCCTGGCGCGGGTTCCCTTCGGTAAAGCCCTTCGCATTTGTCAAATTGTCCACGCTGACGTTGACGTTCACTTGATCGGACACGCGCACATTCGCGCCGATCGAGAAGACATTATAGCTGGGCAGGGCAACGCCGTTGCCCGAGTCCGCATAGATCTTGCCGATGTACTTCCAGCGGCCGTAAACTTCGCCAAAGCCACCAGGCAACTTGAAGACCGGGGTCACCGTCAGCAGCTTCTTGGGCGTGCGTTCCGGCGTATTGCCTTCATACTGCGGCTGCGCGACGCCGTCGAAGCGCAGGTTGCTCAGCTTCGGATCCTGATAGACGCCGGTTGCCGTGATCGAGAAGAACGAGGCCGGACGGAATTCGGCATCGAGCTGCACGCCGTTGGTCTTGTTGTCCGCCAGCGCGTTGGCGGCCTGGGCCGGATTGGCGGGATCGATGAATTGGTAGGACTGGTTTTTGAAGATCGTGCGGAAGCCGACCAGCGATGCGTTGAACATTTTCGTGCGGAAGCGCACGCCACCTTCGTAAAGGGTGAGGTCTGTCGGCTTGTGCGTGCCGCCGGTGTCGCCGCCGTTGGTCTGGAAGCCCTTGGCTCCGCGCAGGTACAGGGAGACATGGTTCGTCAGCTCATAGTTCACGCCTGCCGTGTAGGCCCAGTCGTGATAGGTGGCGCTCGAATGCGTGTAGGTGCCGTCAAACGTGCTGCCCACGGTCCTCGTGAGGCCGGGCGTGCCGGCAGGCACGGCCTGGTTCACAGCGGCCGTGTTGCCGATGTTCACGCCGACATGCTGGTGCTCGTAACGGGCGCCGAAGTCGACATGCAGCTTGTCGTTGATGACAAGTTCATCGTTGAAATAAGCCGAGGCGGACGTGACCTTGTCATTGAAGATGCCCTGGCCCCAGTCGCCATAGCTGAGCATGCCGTTGTTGGTCAGCTGGACAAGCGTGTTGCCGTTCGCGTCCAGCGCCACAACATCGTAGATGTGCGAGTTGTTCGTCACATCGTTGATCACCGACGTGACCGCCGACTGGTCGTTCTTGCGGCGCACGTCATAGTACATACCGCCAACGGTCAGCGAGTTCTTGAACCAGTCACCCTGGGCATCCCACTTCAGGCCGAAGTCACTGCCGAAATCCTTGGTGGACAGGGTCTGGTGGTTCAGCACGGTCTGCTGAAGCAGGCCATTGCCGTTCAGCGCATTGAGCGCTGCGGTGTTGGCGGCCGAGATGACCTGACCGGTCTGCACGTTGCGAATGCCGAACTGGGTGGTGCCCGGGAAGGCAGCCTGACCAGCGGTGAGCAGGGTGGAGATCGGCGACACGCCTGGCGTCAGGTAATTGACGGCCGAGGCGAGGCCCGACGTGCCAGCGCCGCTGCCGGGGAAGATGCCGTTGAAGTCGTAATTGCCATCAAGATAGCGGGCGCGGCCGAACACCTTCAGCGTGTCGTTCAGCGGCTTCTCGAAGTCGAGACGGAAGGTGTTCGAGGTGGTGTGAATGCCGTCATCGCCACGGAACGGGCGGATGGAACGGCCCGTTGCGGACGATACCGGTACGCCCACATACTGGAACGCACTGCCCAGAATGTTGTCGTATTTCATGTTCAGGCCAGGCACGGAACCGATCTTGCCCGAGGCGTCGACCGCGAAGGGCATGTCGGCGTAGTAGGGATCGGTTTCGTCACGGTGCTGGTAGCTCACGCGGATAAAGCCATCGTCGTCGAACCGCTTTTCCAGCGCGCCCTTGATCTGGAAGCTGTCGTAACGGAACGGCGACTTGCGCTGGCCCTTCTGGCTCCAGAAATAGCCGCTGGCGGCGAAGGCGAGGTTATCGGCCAGGGGGGCAGAGAAGTAGCCATCGACGCGATAGTCATTGTAGGTCGTGCCGGTTGCGCGGATCGCACCGGTCGGCTTGTCGTAGCTCATCTTCTTGGAGACGAAGTTGATCGTCGCACCGGCGCCGTTAGGGGCCAGGATGCCCGACGTGCCGCCGGCCACGGCCTCCATACGGTCCACCGATAGATCCTGCTGGAAGTAGAAATCCGCGCCGCCGCCGCCGTAGAGGATCGGCATGCCGTCCTGCTCGATGGTGATGAAGGTTTGGCCGCCGCCGCGCAGGCCGCGCACGGAATAGTTGTTGGACGCAGGGCCGGCGGTGCCTTCCACGAAGATGCCCGGCACCAGTTCCAACGATTCCGCCATCGAACGCGGGGCCTTGCGCTGAAGCTCTTCCTTGCTGGCCAGCGTCACGTTGGAGGACGAGTTGAACAGCGTGCGTCGGCCGGATGTGCTGCCGGTGACAATAATTTCCTTGAAGCTGTCGTTGCTGGCCTCGGAAGAAGCGGTGGCGTCAGCCGTTTGTGCCGCGCCGTTCTGGGCCGAAGCGCCGACGACACCGGAGGCTGCCTGGCCGTATGAGGCGTTGGTCATGCCAGCCGGGGCGGATGCGCCATTGCGGTCAGCCAGCACGGCGGTGCGGCCGTCGAAGGACACCACACGCAGGTCGCTGGTGGAAATCAGCCGACGCAGGCCTTCCTCAACCGTGTAGCGTCCCTGAACCGCATTGACCTTGCGGCCATGCGTCGTGACGCCGGAGGCCAGCACCTGAATTCCAGCCTGCTGCGCGAAGATCAGGATGCCCTTGCCGGCATCCTGCGCGGGGATGTTGAAATTGTGGACCTGGTCCTGCGCAAACGCGGGCGCACTTGTGACCATGGACACCGTGGCGGCACTCGCGAGCAAGGCAGATTGCACGTGGAAACGACGGACGGATGTCATGTTACCTCCCCTCTTCTCTTCGGCTGAACAGTTCAGCCATGTTTTTGAGAAAGATGGTCGGCGATGCGGTTTCCGTCAGTCCGATTGAAAAAAAATTACGGCACGATGCGGATGACGTTATTCTCATGGATCACGCGGCCCCCGACCATGGCGGCTGTCGCCTTGGCAAAGCCATTGATGTCGTCGGTCTGGAAGGATCCGATCACGGGCTTGTCGGCAAATGAGGGATCCACCAGAATTTTCTCGGTGTGGTAGCCGTTGAACTCGGCTGCGGCTTGCGACAGCGGCATATCCTCGAACACAATGCGGCCATCGCGCCAGGCAAGCTGCCGGTCGGCCGCATCGCCGTCCAGTGCTGCCACCTCCACGCCGGAATCCCCAGCCAGCGCGCTGTGGCCTGCCGTGACATAGGTGCTGCCCGGCGTTCCCGCCGACCAGACCTTAACCGTGCCTTCAGTGACCACAATTTCGGTCGCGCCGTTCATACGGCGCACGCTGAACGCCGTGCCCACCGCTTGCACGCTGACAGGGCCGGCGCTGACCGTGAACGGACGGTCCGGCATTTTCGCGACCTGAAACCAGGCCTCCCCCTTCGCCAATTGCACGTCCCGCCGGTGATCGGTAAAGGAGAGTTGCAACTCGCTGCCGGAATTGATCACAGCAAGCGATCCATCAGTGAGGGGCACACGCCGGATCTCGCCGGTATCGGTGCCCAGCGTCGTCGCTCGTGGCCACAGCGTGAAGGACAGTGCGCCGATCAGCCCGGCGGCAATGCCGGTTCCGCCAAGCGCCAGAACGCGTCGTCGCGCGAAAAATGACGTCCGATCCTGGGCAGGACGGTCATGTTCACCGTAAGCCGCATGGGCTTGGTCTTGCGCGGAGCCAGCCAGAACCCGGCAGCGATCCAGCACGCTCATTGCCGCTCGCGCACGCAACAGGGCGCCCTGGTGGCGCCTGTCCTGCGCGAGCCAGGCGGCCAGCCGAACCTGTTCATCTGGGGCGATGCCGCGATCAAGAACGGCGGCCCATTGCGAGGCGGCTTCGTCGATCATGGCCGCTTGCGGACCTTGGGCATGAGATTTGAGGCGCGCCGGCGAACGGGCATATCGATGCGCTCGTCTTCTGTCATCTGCGTCAGGATCCGACGCAGGCCGCGCGCCACTTCATTTTCGACCACATTCTCCGTCAGACCCAGCCGGGCTGCGATGTCACGTTGGGGGACGCCCTCTATCTTGCGCAGTCGAAAGATCTGCCGCGCTCGTTCCGGCAGGGCATCGATCAGGCGCTCTACGCGTTGCAGTACACTGCGCCCAGCCACGATCCGTTCGGGCGAAATTTCATCCACGGGTCCGTTTTCCAGTTCCATCAGACCGCTTGCGGCTTCGATCCTGACAACGCGCTCCCGTCGCACCTGTTCCAGCACGATGTTGCGAGCTGTGCGAAAGAAGTAACGGCGCGGATCTTCAATGTGATCGACATGCTCTAGTTCGGAAATACGGCAATAGGCCTCTTGCACGACATCGTCGACATCAATAGCCGGGAAGGCTGCTCGCAACCATTTGCGCACATGGCGTTCATGAGGCAGCACATTGCGACCGACCCATCCAACCAGATGAAGCAGTCGTTCGTCTCCGTCATCCGCCATTTTAAAAATCCACATTTGTGACGGGCAGTTTCTGCGTGTCCTATGCAAATGCGACCGGACACGGAGCCGCGCCTCTATCTCAAAACGTTAGCGCTGCGCAAGGTCGATCCTGCAGGCTGACGCTGGACGCTCGACAGAATGGTATTCTTGCAGTCTCATCTGCCTATCCAACGTTGCGAAGCTATCACCGCACTTGGCCAGTTTATGACCAAGCGATCAATCGTAACTCTATCGAGCAAGGTGAATGACCGCCTGCTTTTGAGGATAGTTTTCGAGATCAGGAATGACCGGTTTGTCAGCGTATCTGGCAATAGGCGATTGTCCACGATAAGCTATCCCAATGACTTCTCACAACTTGGCAACTAGCTTGTGCCCACGCGCAGGGCGCTGACTGGCAGGATGGCAAGGACCAGAAACGAACCGATCAGGGAAAAGCTCGCGACGACAAAAATTCTGTCATCGAGCCTTCCGGTCAAGTCCTTGACCCAGCCCAGCAGAGATGCGCTGACAAACCCTCCGGTCGCGCCGATCGAACTGATGATGGCGACGCCGATCGCCGCAGCCCTTCGATCCAGACAGGTCGAGGCTATCGCCCAGAATGCGATCCCGGCAGCGAACTGGAAGAACGCCGTGAAACTTAGGACGATAAGCCTGAGCCACAAGGAACCGGCAAAGAAGGCCTGAACGCACAGCACTCAGGCCCTCTGTTTGCCTTAATTTAGCGTCGGAGCGACGCCGCCTCTTCCAGGCTGAGTGACCGCGTCTCGGGCGCCAGAACAATGGATACCAACAAACCCAGAAAGGTGATCGCCGCTGCCACCAGCATCGTGCGACCGATGCCGATCATCTCGAGTGAAACGGGCACCAGCCAGGTACCAGCCGAGGAACTGAGCGCCGCCAGCGAGGCGCCGAAACCCACTGCGGCCGGGCGTATCTCGGTTGGGAAAAGCTCGTTGGGATAAACGATTTCCAGCACCTGCGCGCCGCCGATGAAGAGCGCATAGATCCCAAAGAGCAGCAGAACGAACCAACCTTGGGCATCAGGAAACAGGCCGAGCCCCAAAAGTCCGAGACCAGAAATGGAAAAGCTGCCGATGATCATCTGGCGCCGCCCGATGAGGTTGATGAGCCATGTGGCGATGATACAACCCAGCGCCAGCAGCAGGGTGATGGCGATCGAGCCATAGGAGGCCATGTCACCGGTCAGGTGAAGCGCGGCGAAAAGACGTGGCACAAAGGCATAGAGCGCGAACATCGGCACGACGGCGCAGGCCCAGAACACGACCACAAACAGGATGCGTGGCCCGTAACCGGCGCGGATCGCATCGAGGAAGCGCATCGCCTTGGTGGATGAATGTTCGCCAAGATTCTCCAGCGAGAAGCCGGGACCATAGACCTTCTTGATGATGCGATCGGCCTCATCGCGGCGGCCTTTGCTCAGCAGCCAGCGCGGCGATTCCGGCGCATCCACGCGCAGCAGCAGCATCGTGATGGCGATCAACGCCGGGCTGGCCATGATGTACCGCCATGCGCCCGGGCCCCAGCTTGCCAGCACCGTCGTGCCGACGATATAGGCCAGAGCCGCCCCCGCAAACCACATCACCGTCAGCAGGGAGAGGCGCGAACCACGGCTCTTTTGCGGGATGAATTCGGTCAGCAGAGAACCGGCGGAGGTATACTCAATGCCCACGACGAGACCCGAGAAGACCCGGAGAACCGCCATCACCGTACTGCTCTGCACCCAATACATCGAGAGCGAAACGGCAAGGATGATCAGCGGTCCTAGCGCATAGGGACGGCGGCGCCCGAAGCGCCCGGTCAGCGCGCCGCCGACAAAGCCGCCGAAGAACACGCCCAGCAGCTCCATGGCCGCGACCATGCCCTGTTCATTGCCGGTCAGATGCAACTCCGCGGCGATTGGGATGGTCGCCACGCCGATCACGCTGACGATATAGCCGACCATCGACCAGCCAATGCAGGCGCTCAGGGTCAGATGCTGGTGAAAGCGGTTGACCGCCACATCCTCGATCCTGACCGGTGTCTCTGGGGATTTCATGGAGTATCCTTATCTGTGAAACGCGCCGATTTGGCCAGTGTCAGGGGAGGCCCACGACCCGCGTGGCGATGCCCATCTCCTTCAGCCAGGCTTCCAGCGCGATGAAAGGCAGGGCGATGGTCGCGGTGTTGCGCAAGGGATGGACGGCAATGCGCGATGTGCCACGAAACGCGGCATCGAACACAAGCTGGATCTGGCCTTCCCGGGCGTTGATCGCGGCCAGGGGCGTAACCGCTCCGGGAGAAACGCCGAGCAGCCGCTCCATGTCCTCCGGCTTGCCGAAGGAAAATTTTCCGGCCCCCAGCAGGGCGGCAAAAGCCTTGAGATCAGCCCGCTTGTCATGCGGCAGGGTGATCAGCCAGAAGGCGCCCTGCTTGTCCTTGAGGAACAGGTTTTTCGTATGGGCCGCTGGCAGCGCCGCGTGAACGGCGGCGCTCTCCTCAACCGTGTAGACCGCTTCATGCTCAAGCTTTTCGAAGGCGATGTTACGATCTTCGAAGTCGTTATAGATGCCGTCTTCCGTCATCCTGTTCCTCATTCACAACAATGGTTTAAATCAGAAATAATATCCGAAGATGCACAGGAACGAGACCTTGGTGCGGTTGTCTCCGCCCATGGCCGCGCCTTGCGAGAACTGGCCCGCGCCAATGTTGGGATCGTTCTGGCCGATCAGAGCTTCGGTCCAGACGCGGATGCGCTGATGGGCCTTGTCGGACCAATAGGCGCCGACATTGACGCGGGTGGTGTCCTTGAAGCCCGCCGCATCCTTGAGGAAGCGGGCGTAGTTGGCATAGAGGTCCAGCTTCATCGGGAACTTGCCGGTATCGATGCTGCGGCCAACCTCGCCGAAAACCAGCGTGCCATGGGCGGCGATGTTGTAGGCGCCGTCATAATCGCCCACGGAGACCACCTCGCGGTTGCCGGGATTGCGTGCCCATATGTCCTGCCGCGCCACGCGGGCAGCGGCATGCCATGGGCCTTGCGTGGCCTTGATGCTCAGCGCGAAGCTGTGGCGTGCGCCATCCTGACGGGTGTCGAAATTGTGGATCTGCGAAATCCACGCCGAAGCGGCCACGGTCAGGCTGCTATTGGGTGTTGAGACCAGTTTGTAATGGACATTGCCGATGGCCATGTTGCGTTCGGCATTGCTGGAGCCATTGGCGAGGCCGATGTCGCCCTTCACGATGTTGACCGAATAGCGCGAACTGTCAGCGCTGATGCCGAAAGCGGCGGGCGCGGGGGCGGGGAAGAAGCCGCCGGCAAAGCTCAGGCGCTTGCCGCTGTGGGCGAAGGTGGCGCCCACATTGTAGGTTTCCTCCATGCCATAGACAAAGCCGAGGCTGTTGAGGAAGGATGAGCCGAAGAACTGGTCGTCGAAAGGAACGGCCTGCAGGCCAAAGGCCACCTTGTTCTTCGCATCCAGCTTCACACCGGCATAGGCATAGACCGGAAAGCTGATCTCGCCCGGATAATTCTGATAGCCCGAGGCTTTGCCATACATGAAGCTGCCACCGTAAAAGCGGTACTGCGCCGAGGCGAAAAGCTTCGAGGAATCGTAATCCGCGCTCAGGATCACCGTATCGAAGGAGAGATGGCTGGAGGTCTTGCGCTGGCCCGCAGCATTGGCATCGTTGAAACGCAGATCATAGCGACCGCGCACCGCGCCGCCCAGCTTCAGCTTGCCCGCGCTGTCCACCGGCGTATCGGCAGCGGCGACCTTGGCTGCAGCCGTATTGGCAGGCAGCGGCGAGAAGCGCGAAGGCTCGGCGGTGTTCTGGATCACGGGCGCTGCAGGCAGCGGTGCAGGATCGAACATCACCTCGGCGGCGGAGGTTTCAGGTGCGGCATCAGCGGCCATCGCAGGCGAAGCAAGCGCCGCAGCGACCACAAGTGTAAAAGTTGCAATCATGGTCATACCCTCCCCAAGGTTTGTTTTGCCGTCCGGCTTGCCTCTGTTTTCGGGCAAAGCCTCCCCGTGCCCCGCAGCGCGGGGCTTTGGCCGTCATGGCCTGTGTGTGGTGGTTCCTTCCGCCCCCCGGGGGCGGCGGAAGGCCTTCAATCTCAGGCCGAGGCGTCGATCCAGATAGTCTTGATCTCGGTGTACTGGTCATGCGCCCATTGCGACTTGTCGCGCCCGCCAAAGCCGGACTGCTTGTAGCCGCCAAAGGGCGTGGTGATGTCGCCTTCGCCAAAGCAGTTGATCGTCACCACGCCGGCGCGGATCTCGCGCGAGAGGCGCAGCGCGTGTTTCAGACTGCCGGTATAGGCCGAGGCGGCGAGGCCATAGATCGTGTCATTGGCCAGGGTGATGGCCTCATCGATGGTCTCGAAGGTGGTGACGGCCAGCACCGGGCCGAAGACCTCTTCCTGGAACAGGCGGTCGGCAGGCTTCACGCTGTCGACGATGGTGGCCTCGACGAACACGCCCTCCTGCGTGCCGCCGCCGACGCGGACAGCGGCCTTGTCGGCCTCGTCGAGAAAGCTCTTCACCTTCTCGAAGTGAGCCTTGCTGACCAGCGCGCCCAGACGGTTGTCAGGGTCCATCGGATCGCCCAGCTTCCAGTCGGAGAGCTTCTCGACCACGCGGTCAAGCAGCGCATCCTTGATGCTGGCATGCACGATCAGCCGCGAGGAGGCCGAGCAGTTCTCGCCCATATTCCAGAAGGCGCCTGCCGCGATATGCTCGGCCACGGCGTCCAGATCCTCGACATCGCCCATCACCACAGCGGGGTTCTTGCCACCCAGCTCCAGCACGATGCGCTTGAGGTTCGATTCCGCCGCATAGCTCAGGAACTTGCGCCCGGTTGCCGTCGAGCCGGTGAAGCTCACCATGGCGATGTCGTCATGGCGCCCGATGGGCTCGCCCACGTCGCGACCGCTGCCGGGCACGATGTTGAAGACGCCCGCTGGAATGCCTGCTTCCTGCGCCAGCTTGGCCACATAGAGTGCCGTCAGCGTGGTTTCAGCCGCAGGCTTGACCACGATCGAGCAGCCCGCCGCCAGCGAGGGGCCGATCTTCCACGCCAGCATCAGCAGCGGGAAGTTCCAGGGCAGCACCAGCCCGACCACGCCGATGGGTTCACGCACCACCAGAGCCACGGCATTGTTGCCGACAGGCGCGGTGCTGTCATAGATCTTGTCGATCAGTTCGGCGTGCCAACGGATGGTGTGGATCGTCTCGGGCACGTCCACCGTCTCGCATTCGGCGACGGGCTTGCCGCTGTCGAGGCTTTCCAGCACGGAAAGCTGGTGGCTGTGGTCCTCCAGCAGATCGACGAAGCGCAGCAGGATATGCTTGCGCTCCGACGGCGCCAGCTTCCACCAGCGGCCATCCTCGAAGGCGGCCTTGGCGGCGGCGACGGCGGCGTCCACATCGCGGCTGTCACCGGCGGCAATATGGGCCAGCGAGGCGCCGGTGGCCGGGTTGGTCGTCTCGAAGGTGCCGCCACCGATGGCGTCGCGAAAGGCACCATCGATGAAGGCCTGACGCGGCGTGTCCAGCCCAGCGGCGATGGCGGCGTATTCGGCCTTGGACAGCAGCTCAGCCAAGGACCTTCTCCTTGGTGACGGCAGCCACTTCGGCCTTGAGGGCGGCGATGACCTTGCCCAGCTCGGCCTTTTCGTCAGCGTTTAGCGGCTGCAAGGGTGCGCGCACGCCGCCGGTCTTCAGGCCGATGAACTCGCTGCCCGCCTTGATCGACTGGACGAACTTGCCGTTCTCGAGGAAGTCCATCAGCGGCAGCATCGCCGACATGATCTTGCGGCCCTTCACGAAATCGCCCTCGACCACGCAGGCCTGATACAGGGCGACATGCTCGGCAGGCGTGAAGTTCGAACCGGCGCAGACCCAGCTCGTCGCGCCCCAGGCGAAGAATTCCAGAGCCTGATCGTCCCAGCCGCAAGACACCGCGATCTCGGGATAGTCGCGTGACAGGCGATGCAGGCGGATCGGATCGCCCGAGCTTTCCTTGATCGACTGGATGTTCTTGTTGCCCTTGATCGCGGCGAAGAAGTCGTCGCCCATGCTCACGCCCATGCGGGCGGGGTAGTTGTAGAGCATGATCGGCAGATCGGCGGCGGCATCGACCGCCAGCACATGCGCGGCGATCTCGGCCTCGGTCGGCAGGGCATAGGGCGGGGTGGTGACGAGGATGGCGTCGGCACCGATCTCCCTGGCGTGCTTGGCGAAAGCCACGGCGTCCTCGGTGCGGATCGCGCCGGTGCCCACGATCAGGGGCAGGCGGTTGCCGATTACCTTGCGGGCGCGCTCGGCCAGTTCCTGGCGCTCCTGCGTGGTCTGGGCGTAATATTCGCCGGTCGAACCGCCGATGATGATGCCATGCACGCTGCTGGCGATCAGATGCTCCAGCACCGCGTCGAATGCGGGCCAGTCGATCTGGTTGTCAGTGGTCAGCGGGGTGATCGCTGGGGTGTAGATGCCTTCGAACTTCATGGGATGTCTCCGTTGAAAGGGGAAATCAGGAACGGTTAGGGAGGGCCGAGGCTTCGGCCAGATTGAGCGCGCGGGTCTCGGGCGCCAACGCCAGCGAGACGATCAGGCCGACCAGCGTGACACCTGCGGCGATGTACATGGTGATGCCGATGCCATAGCGATCGAGCGAGATGGGCACGAGCCACGTCCCCGCCGCAGCGCCGATGCGCGAGAAGCTGGTGCCGAAGCCGACAGCCACGGCGCGGATTTCGGTGGGGAAGATCTCGTTGGGATAGACCAGCTGGAGCACCTGCGCGCCGCCGATCAGCAAGGCATAGCTGCCGAACAGGATCAGGATCATCAGCGGCGAGGCATCGGCGGAATAGCCCAGCCCCAGCAGCGCCAGACCCGACCACAGGAAGCTGTGGATCACCATCGGGCGGCGGCCCATGCCGTTGATGAGGCCTGTGGCCAGAATGCAGCCCACCACAAAGAGCAGGGTGATGGCGATGGAACCGAACGCCGCCATCTCGCCATGCAGATTGAGCGCCAGCAGCACCTTGGGCGCAAAGGCATAGACCGCGAAGACCGGGATCACCGAGCAGGTCCAGAACAGCGAGACGAAAGCCAGACGGCTGCCGTAACCGGCTTTCAGCAGACCCCAGAGCGAGATGTTCGAACGCTCGGGCTCGGCGGCCAGATCGGCGATGGAATGTTGGGGGCCGAAAACCTGCTTGATGATGCGGTCGGCGGTCTCACGGCGGCCCTTGCTGATCAGCCAGCGGGGGGATTCCGGGGTGCCAAGGCGCAGCACAAAGAGGATCAGGCCGAAGATGGCGGTGCTGGCCAGCGCCAGGCGCCATGCCTCGGAGCCGCCGAACTGCAGGATCGCATTGCCCATGATGTAGGCGCAGGCGGCGCCCGCGAACCACAGAATGGTCAGCGTTGCCAGACGCGACCCGCGCGCGGACTTGGGCAGGAATTCGACCAGCAGTGCTGTGGCCACCGGATATTCGATGCCGACCGCCACGCCCAGCATGAAGCGGCAGGCAAAGAGCTGCCAGCCGGCGGTGATCACCAGCTGGACGATCGAGAAGCCCATGAACAGGACCGGGCCGACGAAGAACACCCGCTTGCGCCCGAAATGGTCGGTCAGCCAGCCGCCGACCATACCGCCGAAAAAGATGCCGATCAGCGCCGAGGCGGCGATCAGCCCCTGCCACAGGCTGTCGACATGCAGCGCATCGGCCATCTGTACCATCACGACGCCGATGATGCTCAGCACATAACCGTCGACAAAGGAGCCGCCGCCAGAACGCACGGTCAGCCTTTTGTGGAAGCGGTTGAGCGGAATGTCTTCGAGGGTTTGGCCCTTCATAAGCATGGTTGTTCTCCCGGTTTCTTGTGGTTTTTCAGCGTTCCAGACCGGCGCGATACTGACCCCAGGCGAAGCTGGCGTTCACGCCGATGTCGAGGAAGGGGCGCGGCGGATTGCGGTTGGGCCCCGGCGAGGCGAGCAGGAAGTCGATCACCTCGCTGCGCTCGCCCGCCAGCCAGTCGGCCAGCAGCAGGCCGGTCGCCGTGCCGCGGGTGACGCCAAGGCCGTTGCAGCCCATCGCGCCATAGACATTCTCGGCCAGTTGCCCGAACTGCGACTGGTGGTTGCGCGCCATGGCCAGCGCACCGCCCCAGGTGTAGTCGAACTCGACATCGGGCAGCATGGGGAAGCGGCGGTCGTAAGAGATGCGATGCTGCTTGCGGAACGCTTCCAGATAATGCGGGCGGGCATGGCCATCGGGAATGAAGGCGAAGCTGTTGCGCACCAGCAGGCGGTTGTCGGCGGTGCGGCGCAGGGTGGTGCCCATCGGATCGGCGGGGATCAGGCCCCAGAAATCCTTGCCGCCAAGGCGGGCCTGCTCCTCCTCGGTCAAAACGCGGGTCAGGCTGCCGTAGGTAAAGGTGGGAACGAAGCTGTTTTTCAGAAAGCCGAAGGCCATGCCGAAAGCATTGGTGGTCAGCAGCAGCTTGTCGGCGACGATCCGGCCTTTGGCGTGAGTCAGCGTGACCTTCTGGCTGTAATCGACGCCGGTGATGGGCGTGCCTTCATGCAGGGTGACATTGGCGGGCAGCGTCTCGGCCAGACCCTTCACCAGCGCGGAAGGCTGGATCAGTGCCGTGCCGGGGGTGAAGAGCGCCTTGCGGTAGAAATGGGTGCCGATGTGGTCGGGCAGGTCCTTGCCCTCGATCACCTCATAGGGCTGGCCCAACTTGTCGAGACCGCCGCGATAGGCGTCGAGAATGGCGATGCCGCGATCCTCGATGGCGCCCTGATATTTGCCCGAGGCGCGCATCTGGCAGTCGATGCCATGCTGCGCCACCACCTCTTTCAGGTGGTTCTGCCCGGTCATGTTCAGCTTGAGAACCAGCTTGGCAGTGTCGATATCGCCGATGTAATCGGGCGCGCCGATGTCATGCGGCAGGTCGATGGCGAAACCGGCGTTGCGGCCAGAGGGGCCAAAGCCGACCTCCTGCGCCTCGATCAGCAGGATTTCGTCATCGGGGAAGCGTTCGGCCAGCCGCCGTGCCGCCGCCAGACCGGTAAAGCCCGCGCCCACGATCACCCAGCGCGCATGGCTTTCGCCCTGATGCGGCGTTTTGGGGGTGCGCTTGGGGCTCAGGTGATACCAACCGCAGCCAGTATCGTCGGCAGGAAGGTCTTTGACGGTATGCATGACAGGCACTCGTGACAGGGCGCGCGTTGACACCCTCGGGTGCCACGGGCAGCGAGTTTAAGGGGGATCAGCTGGGGCGCGGAGTGGGGCGCCGACCGATCAGGTCAGTTGGATGTCCAGCCCTTCAGGCGTGGCGTAATCGGACATGCGCCGACGCGAGAGGTCCCAATGGGCCCGCACCAGAAGACCGGCACGATCGGGGCTGCGGTTGGCAATGGCCTCGATGATCTGGTCATGCTGCTCGACGGCGGCTTGCAGGCTGTCCTGCATCTCCTGCGTGGGCGGATGCTGATAGAAGGTCATGCCCAGACGGGAATGGTCGATCAGCAGGCGGCGCAGGCTGGGCATCAGATAGTCATTATGCGCCATCTGGCCGATCTGGAAATGGAAGCGATCGTTGTAATGGACGCGCCCGCTCACATCGCCCGCATCGATGGCCAGGCGGAAGCGGCGCTGAATTTCTTTCAGGCCGTCGATCTCGGCGGGGGTGGCGTTGGTGGCCGCCAGCTGCGTGGTGGCGACATAGAGCAGCGGCGCGGCCAGAAAGAAATTGCGCAGCGACTGATAGCTCATCGAGGAGACGCGGGCGGGGCGGTTGGGCTCCAGCTCCAGATAGCCCTCGGCGGCCAGTTGACGCATCAATTCGCGGACGGGCGGGCGCGAGAGCCCGAATTCCTCGGCCAGCGCCACCTCATCGACCACCGCGCCCGGAGCCAGCTCCATGGTCACGATTCGGCGCCGCAGGCTGTCGTTCAGGACAGTCTTGCGGTCCAAAGGTTGGTCAAGGGACGCGTCAGCTTCGATCATGTCTGGCGCTTTCATAACTGCCTCTCCGCTGCTCGTGAAGAGCTGCTTTTCCATGCCGCCGCTTTGGAGCGGCTGTGACTGCGATCTGAGTCGAAATACAATCTGTAGACATAACATAGACTGAAAGAAGGCATTTCGTCTATAGGGCTTGCAATGCATTTTGATTCGCCCGGAACCAAGGGTTTCGCGGGGCGCGCCGGAGAGAAGAATGTCAGCGAAAAACATCCCTTTGGGCCTGGCCTTCGGCATGGCGGCGGGGGCCTTCTGGGGCTTGGTCTTCGTGGTGCCCGATGTCGCGAATCACTTTGGGCCGCTGCAATTGTCGGCGGGGCGCTATCTGGCTTACGGGGTGTTCGCGCTGGCATTGCTGGCGCCGCATTGGGGCCGGATCGCCCCGGCACTCGGGCGCGCGGAATGGATCGCGCTGGCCTGGCTCAGCCTGCTGGGCAACATCCTCTATTACGTGCTGCTGGCCAGCGCGGTGCAATTGGGCGGGGTGGCGATGACCTCTCTGGTGATCGGCTTTCTGCCGGTGACCGTCACCATCATCGGCAGCCGCAGCAAGGGCGCTGTGCCGCTGCCCAAGCTGCTGCCTTCGCTGGCGCTGAGCATGGCGGGGATCGCCTGCATCGCGTGGCAATCGCTGGGACAGACGGGCGGTGTCTCGTTCCTCACACAGGTGAGCGGCTTTGCCTGCGCGCTGGGGGCTCTGGTCTCATGGACGGGCTTTGCGGTGGGCAACAGCCGCTGGCTTGCACGCCTGGATGGCTTTTCCGGCCATGACTGGAGCCTGTTGATCGGGGTGATGACCGGCGCTCAAGCTCTGTTGCTGATCCCGCCCGCGCTGCTTCTGGAGGGTGTGTCCCAGGGACGGCATGAGTGGCTGACCTTCGCTGGTTTGTGCACCGGTATTGCGCTGTTCTCCTCAATTATCGGCAATGGGTTGTGGAACCGAATGTCGCGGCTGCTGCCCTTGACGATGGTGGGGCAGATGATCCTGTTCGAAACACTTTTTGCCCTTCTGTACGGTTTCCTGTGGGAGCAGCGTTTGCCGACGATGTTTGAAGGATTGGCGATCATACTGGTGGCGGCCTCGGTGCTGTCGTGCCTTGCCGCGCATCGGGCGAGGGAAGGAAGTGAGTATCTGCTGACAGATCACTGAGCGTCAGAGCGAAGCGTTCACCGCGTTTACGTCAAGCGCCTTGCATCGTCTGGAGGATCTTCTCGATGTCCACCGCTCAGCTTTCATGCCGGATCTTTGAGCTCGCCGCAGGCGCCAGATTGTATGGATACAATCGCCGAGGCTCTTGGATTTGTGAATATTTGCTAAGTGGGTGGTCGTATCCGTCATGAGGTCGGTCGATTAGAACCCCGGTGACACAGGTGAACAAACGGCTGCCTTTGACGTTCAGTCCGAAGGCCGCGAAGGTCGGCTCTGCCAGCGAGCGCGGGCATGCCTGCGACCGGTTCGGGGTGGCCAATCCCTATTCTAACGGTGGCTTGCGCACATCGGCCTGAACTGGGACCTGATCTTAAGGGCGGTATATGATGCTTGCTATCCGGAGCAGATGTGGTCCCGGATTCTATGCAGACCCATGATCCTGTGGTGATTTATCGTTCTCGGGCAACAGGATCACGGCTCCATCGGTGCCTGCCATCACTCGGATGCCGAAGGACTGTTTGAGCGCTTCGACGAAATCGTCGGAATGGGTGGCGGAAAACATGCCACCCATGCGCAGGCTGGCCAGATCTGGGTCGCCGATCACCAGCGGCTTGGTGCGATAGCGGTTGAACTCATCCACCGCCTGCGAGAGCGTCTCGCCCTCCAGATGGATCTGCCCCTGCTGCCACGCCGTCCGCCGGTCGAGATCACCCGGTGCCAGATGGATCACCGAGACGGCAGCGGCGCGGATCATCGCCGCCGTGCCCGCCGGGACAGTGGTGGCCGGGACCCCCTGATCGATCACCGCGACCTGACCCTCGATCACGGTCACCTCGGTGAAGTCCTTGCGCTGGCGCAGGTTGAAAACCGTGCCCAGCGCCTGCACAGAACCGTCGCGCGCGGTCACCAGAAAGGGGCGTTTAGGGTCATGCGCGACATCGAAACGGGCTTCGCCCTTCAGGAAGCGGATGGCGCGTTTGCGCTCCTCAAGGCTGACGTCGATGGCGCTGTCGGTGTTGAGGCGGACCTTGCTGCCATCGGCCAGCTCGATCAGCCGCGCTTCGCCCACTTTGGTGATGTAGCGCTGGCCGCCCAGCATGCGCCAGAAGCCCAGCGAGGCCGCCGCCGCAATACCGCTGCCCGCCGCCAGCGCCGCGAAGCTGCGGCGTGAAAGGCGCGGCCCTGTGCGGGCCGATGATTCCTCGCGATCGGCCCGGTTCGGGAGATCGGCTGCCGGTTCATCCGCGGCAGCGCCATGCTGGTGGCTTCCTGAGCGCAGGGCTTCGGCCATGTCCCAGCTGGCCTCGGCCTTGGCGAAGGCCACGCCATGCGCCGGGCTCTGCTCGACCCAGCGATAGACATCGGCCCAATCCTCGTCGCGGCCGCTCTCGCGCGCCATATGAAACAGGCGCGCGGCTTCCTGCTCAATCGCCTGCCTTCGCTGGGCGGGCCCGCTCAGCTCGGGATTGGTCGGGCCGGACGGGGGCGGGCCAGACGTGATCGGGGTCGTCAAACCTTGCATCCTCGAATTGGCCAAGGGCCTGCATCACTTTCAGAGTCGCTTTGGCGATATGCTTGTCGACTGTGAAGACGGATAAGCCCATCTCTTCTGCTATTTCTTTCACCGACCTATCATGAACGCGGCGCAGGATGAAGGCCCGGCGGCATTGCGGGGGCAGGGTCTCCACAATGGCCTCGAGCCGTCGCAACTGGTCGCGCGCCTGAAGCAGGCGCTCCGCCGAAAGCGTATCGGCCACCAGATCGAGGTCGACAATGTCCTCCAGCACCACGATTTTCGCGCGGCGCGCCTCGTCGATCAGCAGGTTGCGGGCGATCTGGAACAGATAGGCGCGGCCCGAGGTGATGCGGGTGAAATCGGCGGCGGCATAGGCTCTGGCCAGCACCTCTGCCACCACATCGTCGAGATCCTCGCGCTGTTTGAGCACGCGCCGCATCCGCCCGCGCAGCGCGGCCTCGTGAGGCAGGATGGTGGCCTTGAACCAGTCGAGCCGCAAGCGGACAGGATTGTTCGTCACGTGAGGATGCTCCTTTGCGAATCCCTCTGTCGCACCAGCATTCGCGCCTGTTTCCATGAGGGATCGCCCGGCTGCCATACGGTAAACGAACCGGATATCGAGTTTTTGTCATATTTCTGAAAACGGCACTGGCAGACTTGCCGATGCCGTCCGTTTCAGCCGGGTAGATCGTCACGAACTCGGGGAAATTTTGTGGGCGCTACACGACATCACTATCATCTGGCCGGGGCTTTGGGCTTATGCCTGGCGGCCATTTCCGCTCCCGCTCTGGCCGGGCAGGGTAATGTGGACTTCCATATCGCGCGCCAGTCGCTGCCCGCCGCCATGGCGGAGTTTTCGCGCCAGTCGGGCTTCCAGATCCTGTTTCCCTATGATCTGCTCAAGGATGTGAAGACCCATGCCGTCGATGGCCGCATGTCGCCCGAACAGGCGGTGGTGGCGCTGGTTGAGGGCACCGGGATCAAGGCTAATCACGCCGGAACGCGCTCCTTTGCGCTGTCGCTGGCCAAGGCCAATGGCGGCGTGAACGGCACCGTTGCCGAAATGCGTCCTGTGGCGCTGCTGACCGGCGGGGCGACCAGCTATGTCGCGGCGCAATCCGCCGTGGCGGCCTCCGCAACGGTGCCTGCCGCTGCCGAGGATGCGCCGCCTCCGGCCACCATCGTCGTCACCGGCTCGCGCGGGACGCCGCGCACCGTCACCGACAGCCCGACGCCCATCGACGTGATCTCGGGCAAGGAGCTGGAGACCACCGGCAAGCCGGGCGTGCTGGCCGCGCTCAACACGCTGGTGCCCAGCTTCAACGTGCCCACCCGGGCGGGCGGCGGCACCTCCACCGTGATTTCCACCGGCGGTTTGCGCGGGCTCAATCCCGACCAGATGCTGGTGCTGGTCAATGGTAAGCGGCGCCACAAGACATCGCTGATCAATGCGGTCTCCTCGCTTTACAACGGTTCGGTGCCGACCGATCTGGACATGATCCCGACCTCGGCGGTGGACCATATCGAGGTGCTGCGCGATGGCGCGGCGGCGCAATATGGTTCCGATGCGATTGCGGGCGTGATCAACATCATCCTGCGCAAGGACCGCAACAAGGGCACCGCCTCCTTCACCGCCGGCCAGAACATGGACCGTTCCGACGGCGAGAACTATCTGGCCGAGGCCAGCTATGGCGTCGCGCTGGGCGACAAGGGCTATGCCGATTTCTTCGTCAACGCCAAGAAGCAGGATGCCTCCAACCGGGCCACGACGATTGCCAATTGCACCGCGCCGGGGCAGGCGACCTGCCTCTATTACCCGGTGAATGGCCAGCTCGACCCGCGTGAGGCGACTGCCGACCGTATGGTCACCAAGAATTACGGGGCCTTCCCGACGCAGGCGGTCAATCTGGGTTATAACACCAGCTATGATGCCGGGGCGTTCGAGATCTATTCCTTCGGCACCTATGGATTGCGCAAGTCGCAGCTGGATTTCACCTTCCGCTACCCCAACAATTCGGCCTCTCTGCCGACGGTGTACCCCAATGGCTTCCGTCCCTCGCTGCTGATCAATGAGGAGGATTTCGAATTCGCGCTGGGCGCCAAGGGTGCGGTCGATGGCTGGAAGTGGGATCTGTCCAGCAATTACGGCAAGAACCGCAGTTGGCAGGATGGCGTCAACACGCTCAACCCCTCGCTGGGGCCGACCAGCCCGACCAGCTTCTATGTCGGCTCGCTGATCTCCACCGAATGGGACAATTCGCTCGATCTGACCAAGGGCTACAAGCTGGGCGGCGGCAATCTGCAGGTTTCGGGCGGGGTGATGCACCGGCGCGAAAGCTACGCCGTGCAGCAGGGCGATGCGGGCTCCTATGCGGCGGGCACCTACACTTACGTGGTGAACGGTGCGACCATCCGCCCGGCGCCGGGCGCTCAGGCGGCCAATGGTTTCACCCCGGCCGACACCGGCTACAAGGCCCGCAACAACATCTCGGCCTATCTCGACGTGGCCTATGACCCCACGCGCCACACCACCGTGGATCTGGCCGGCCGCTTCGAGCATTTCGACGACAGCAGCGGCAATGCGGTGATCGGCAAGGCCACCATCCGTCAGGAGGTGACCCCTTGGCTGGCGCTGCGCGGCGCGGTAAACAATGGCTTCCGCGCGCCCTCCATCGCCCAGCAACTCTATGCCTCGACTACGGGCCAGTTCCGCACGATCAACGGTTCGCTCAACCTGCTGCAGATCAAGACACTGCCGGTGGATTCGCCCGCCGCCCTCGCGCTGGGGTCGAAGCCTCTGAAACCCGAGCGTTCGCTCAACTTCAGCGCCGGCTTCGTGCTG
>Ga0116227_10006029_pt1 | contig 24937 bp, 22 predicted proteins | sample S1TSphgellanicum_FD_89693 | JGI IMG/M metagenome (GOLD analysis project Ga0116227, IMG submission 89693) | Host-associated microbial communities from peat moss isolated from Minnesota, USA - S1T2_Fb - Sphagnum magellanicum MG | ecosystem: Host-associated > Plants > Peat moss > Unclassified... | reverse complement strand
GATGTTGTGGTGTTGGGGGGGGTGGAGGGGAGAGTTTATCAATGATTAAACTTTGAAATGTTGGAGTTGGGTTATTATGCTTTTGATATATATATATATATATATATATATATCTTGAGGTTAATGTAGTTGTTGCTTTACTTGAGGCTAAGGTGAAAAGGAAATCAAAATTGAACATTCATGATGGATTTTTAAAGTTTAGATTTTTAGTTTTTCCTTAAAGCCTTAAAATTCAACTTGACCTTGAACTTGGAAGAAATAGGTTTTATCAAAATAAAAACCATTTGATCCAAGAACTAGCAATCTAAAAAATCTAACCCAATCCCCTAATTGACAAGTCTTCATTTTATTTTTCTTTTAAAAGACTTGAAACTAATAGTTTACCCTCTTATGAAATGTGAAACTAGTGTTTCCCTTAAAACCCAAGAATCAAACAACATTATGCCTATAAATTAATAATAAATTCCATGTCAATCCAATTTTTCAAACTTGACCTATCAATTTGGATGTTGTTTTCACTCTTTTTAATACCCTATGCAGATGGCAAGATTAACATTGAAGTGACAAAATAATTTTTTATTAGGTTTGGACAATTCAACATGATTATTTAGGTTTTTCAAACTTCAACAACAAAGAGTTCTAAACTTCTTGACTCTATTCCTCCACAACATTACACTTTGAACTATTGTGGCATAAAAACATCAATTATGTGAAAGTAGAATTATGCTAGAGATTTTTTTTTAAATAAAAAAATTTATGTTTCTTTTGTTTTATGTGTGGTTGTGGACATGTGCTAAAGATGAGTAGAGGTGGTGGCTTCCTATAATAACGTAATTAGTTACCGTAGTACCTGGGCCAATTTGACACTAATTATATTATTTCAGATTTTGTCAATTTTTTTGAAAAATGGTACATAATTAGGTCAAAAGTTCTAGAAACATTATCCGCCATTTGTTGAACGTTCACAAAACTTGGTCATCACTCATCAAATGTTCAAGAAATCTTTTTTTTACAATCATTAAGAAGACTAACGTTGTCCAGAATCGTTGTCACTTGGCAACAACTATGGTGAAAACACAAGAACCATCACAACTTCAGTGGAGAAACAAAAGCGATTTCTACTACCATAGCTTCAATAACTATTGTTTTCTTGAACTCCTCCTCTTTTGAAAAGACTTTTCATCCTCAAGCTCCAGAGGTATTATTGTAGTTCTTATACAATGGCATCATTTAGTGGGATGCACATTCATTTGGGTTTGCAAAAGTTGGGTTTTTGTGAAAAATGTCAAGCATTGAATGTGTAGAAAAAGAAGAATTTGACATTGCAAAAATATTTTGTGATTGTTGTTGTGTTCCATAACTCCAAAACCCAATCACAAGCTTTGTACTAGATCTACATGTGCAAGTCTTCAACCACAACTGTAGAAATCTTTAGCATCTTTAGCATCATTAGTATCAAAACATCATCCCCCAAGTGTACCCAACTACTAGAGATGAAAGATTGGGGAATGAGTTGGTGCAACTACATCACTCTATGTGTTTTCCAAGATTGCATTTAAAAGATCAATCTCCAACAAATTAATTCATGTAAAGGTAGCAAAGGTAGCTAGCCGCTCTTGTGACAGATCATGCTTCTAAACTTCAACCCATAATAATAAACATCAACAATAACAATCCAAATTTAGCTTGTAGGCAAGATGAGGTAGTTGTTCTAGGTGTTAAACAATCAGGACAAGAACATCAACAAAATGATCAGGAATTAACCAAGGTTTGACATGCATGTTCTCCTCCACTATGCCCATTGTTTCAATGTGATTTCTTCCTTGACTTTGCATTGTTGTGTAAGGTAGGGTTATGGAGTGAAAATGTGAGCTTTATCCTTTATTGCAAATTCTTTTATCTTGCAAATTCTAGAGCAAAACATGTAGCAAAATATGGAAGTAAATGGAATCTTCTATATGGAGGAAAACAATGTTGACAAGCAATCATCAACAACATGTAAGTCTAATTGACTAACTTTAACATATGTATCCACCTACTAGGTAAAAACATGGTTAGGTGGCTCATGTTTGACATTTTGAAGAGTCCACATCTTACACTAGCTACCATTCTTGCATTTAAAATAATTATCAAACTATAAATCCTATAATTATCACCGATGGTTTTGGTCGCAAATATTAATAGACACCTTATAAATATCTTTAAACATGTGATTGGTCAAGAAATTCAAATAAAATTTTAAAGCTTTCAATGTGAAATGGAATATCAATTATAAAAAATGACAAAATTCATGATGGGTTAAATTTTTAAATATGAAAAAAATTATGTTGGGAAATTTCAATGCATCTTACAATTAAATTATTCATTTTATGGTAGCCTATTTTTTAATTTTAATTTTGATACTATTATGACATTTTTTTTAGTCCACATCTTTCATTTTCTATGTGTGACAAACATAATGTCATCATTTCAAAAGTCCATAATGAGTCCATTCTTTTCTTAAAACTCACCCATAATTTTTAATAAAATTATCACTAAAGTTTATTGCAACATGGATAATGAAAAAAATGAAAATTTTAATGTTTGATATGATTTTATATTTTAAGTTCATCTATAATCCCAAAAAATTACAATTGTGATAGTCTAAATAATCTACCTAATTGTGCTTTCAAACTACCAAATATTAGATAAACAATCTACAAAAGGAAAAGCTAGCAACTTATTGGAGACCTCACTTGTTACTATTGAAAGCATAACTTCAACTACATAGGATTTGGTGAATGTGGTTGTCTCTAACCCTTTTTCAACTCAAAGTCAAGAGATGTCAACTTAGCCTAATGATGTAGATGGTCAACCAAGTGTGATCTCCATCATGATCTTCTCTTCAATTCCTAGAATCTTACCTTCGAGGGTCTCTTCTTTCTCCTTGGGTGCAAAAAGGTATGTACTTCCACATGGTTTACAGGAGCCAAGTTTGATTTTGCCACATGGAAATAGAGAGGCAAAACCTACCATGGACTTGATAGTTGCTTCTTTATTCCCTGTTGAAAAAGTCATAAAGGAAGAACTCACTAAGGCTGCATTTTTATCAAATGTTGGCTAAAGTTGCAAGGACATGAACATCATTAGTGAAGATGACCGTATGGAAGAAAAGGTTCGTCATCATCCTTTGCTTGTGATTTCATGTGGATGTGGATCCAACAAATACATGAAAGAAATTTAGTAGGTATTAAAGGTCACTAATATTAAACAACATTTCATGGAAGCAAACCGTTTCAATAGCACCAATGGGCATACCAATTATAAGGCAGGAATGCATGAAGAGGAAGCTCCTCTAAGTTTGGTGGAATCATGATCATCTATTACAAACATGATCTCAAACACATGTCTCAATCCCAACAACAGGGTTCGAATCGCTTCTAATATCATTTAATGGAACAAGATTAAGGTAGGTGGCTGTTGAACTCCTTTTGTTGCAAGATGAATGCTCCTTCACATCATAAACAAATCTCTTTGCAAAACATAACCATGAAGAAAGTAATAAAATATTTTTTTAAATTCAAAATATTGTTGTTGCTACTTGTGATGGTTGATAGGGGAGGAACCTATCGAAAAAGTTTCTTAGGAGGATTGCAATAGGAAAGTCATGATAGAATTTCCTTTTCAAAAAATGACCCACAATGGATATTAGTTTTGTGAACTTGTTTGATATTATTCTTAGGTCCTTGGCAAACAAAGTAGTAGTGCATTACAACCTTGATTTACACCCTAAAAAGGAGAATATGGAGCACAGTGACAATTGTGAAAGACAAAAAAATGGAAACATAGTTGTAGGAGTTTTAGTGGACTTGGATTTCAAGCTTTTGTTGCTACTAGTCCCTTTTGCAAGAGAACTACAAAGAAATGTAAAGAAAAGTTCATTGATGTTGTTATGACATTGTGTAAGGTAGTTCCCAAGTGTAGGAGCAACATAAGGTGCTTGTAGTCTACCTATATCTTATGGCAAAAGATGTAAAAGTAAGGTGGTTGTTACTATTATTATTAACACTATTGCTAACAATTGTATAAGTACCTAGCTTCTTTTATATTTCAGTATTCCAAAATTGAAATACTTGATTACTTGTGATTTTGGCTTTCTAACTAAGATTTGTATTGTTAAACCATAATCTTAGACCACCAACACCTACATTTGAAGAAGGAAAAATTGTTGGAATTGATGGTGATGTTGATTTTTCATTTAGATAACATTCTGTGAAAACTAATGTTATTTTTGTTGGATCCACTAAAAGAAAACTGGTATTTTGTAATTGTCATATGTAATTAATTTTTAATTACATGCGACACATGCAACTGATTTTTGGCTTGATTGTATAAGACAAATTACATGTGATATCTAGTTGCATGTGACATATTGTACATATGATGTACATACAATGTTTGTACTTTTCATCCATTCATGTTCATACAACAAGTTGCATATGCAATTAAATGATTTTTTTAATGACACATGTCCATTTTCAAGCCAATCATTTAGTGACACATGTTCATTTTAAATCCAACCATTTATTGACACATGGCATTTAAAGCCCATTTGACATTTATTATTTAAATTAATTAAGCAAATCTAGGCCGTTTGATATAAAGTTAATAAGATGTTGACATGCGGCACCTAGATAAGTAGGTAGGTAAATATATAGGCCTAGATAAGTGGGTAGGTGGCCTAAGTAGGTAAGTCAATAGATGAGCGGGCTTAAATAGTTATGTAAATATTATCTCAAAAGGTAGATTTACAACTTTTTATTAAAGAAAATTTGGGCTTAGCATTTAAGGTCGAACAATTTTTTTGTTCATCCCAATTGTCACTTGTTCCTTGAAGTAAGGCACCTAGAGATAAATAGTTTACAAGCTTTAAAGCTATGATAACCAATATGGGATAAAGATTTTAATTACATTCTAGTTGTAACTTGGTTTAGGTTAATACATTTGGTTTGTGATTTGAAGTTGAAGATCTTTGGTCATTGCTCTATTATACTTGAGCTTCAAAAAGATTTTGTAGTTCTACACCTAACGCATCCAAATCCACAAAAATAATTCAAATTGGTTTTGAAATGAGCAAGATATGTTCTTCTGAAGTGATAGGGGTCATTGTTTGGTTTAGGCTAATAAAATTAGTTTCCAATTTGAAGTTCAAGATCTTTGGTCATTACTTTGTTATCTTTGAGTCTCAAAAATATTTTGTAGTTCTACACTTAGTGCATTCAAAGTCACAAAAATCACTTGAATCAGTTTTTTAATGAGCAAGATATGTTCTTTTGAAATGAAGGGGGTCATTGTTTGGTTTAGGCTAATAAAACCAATTTGCAATTTGAAATTGAAGATCTTTGGAAATCATTCTATTGTCTTTGAACCTCAAAAAGATTTTGTAGCTCTACACTTAGCGCATTCAAAGTAACAAAAACTGTTCAAATTGGTTTTGAAATGAGCAAGATATGTTCCTATCAAGTGAAGGGGGTAATTGTTTGATTTAGGCTAATAAAGCCAATTTGCATTTTGAAGTTCAAAAAATTTGATAATTTCTCTATTGTCTTTGAGCCTCAAAAAGATTTTGTAGTTACATTTAGCACATTCAAAGCAACAAAAATCACTCAGATTGGTTTTGAAATGAGCAAGATACGTTCTTTTGAAGTGAAGGGGGTCATTATTTGGTTTAAGCAAAGAAAACCAAATTGAGTTTTGGAGCTCAAATTCTTTGGTAATGTATTTGTATAAAATCAAATGTATATACAATATTGCATATATAGTAGCATATAATCAAAATGTAAAAGTTGTCCATTTTGAAGGATGAAGGGAAAACTAGTTGCACCATAGTTACAAAGGTGACCAAAAATCATCTAAAATTCAAATGTAGTTGCACTCACAACTACTTGAGTTACATGTGACAATTAGTTGCATCTAGTTTCAAGTGGATTGGTTGCAAACAACACAATTTTTTCTAGTGATTGGTACATGATTCGTTAATTTCCATGTCTTCTTCAATGTCATGTGTTATTGTAAAAAGAGAAGTGGTTTTGTTTGCCTCCATGGCAGCAAGTTGAAATTCATTGTTCCAAACTCTTATAAGCCTTGTTTTCTCCCACCCTTTCAAAATCATTGTTTGTTTGTTTCTTAATTATTTCCATGCATTGTGTAACCACTCATAGATCTATGGTTTCAAATTGCTCATTTTGAAGTTAACATTGGGATTTTTGCCATTCTTAATTTGTTGTTTGAGTACCCCAACTGTCCAAATGTTGAACTCCATCTTAAATGCATGCTTGAGTGGGCATTGCAAAATGACATTAGTTGGTTGGAAAACATTGGTACAATTTGTTGGAACAAAAACAACTAAGATATTTGGATTTTTTAAAATCTAGTTTAAGAATTCTTGACTTTTGTGTACATTCCAACAATCTAACAACCAAATTAGTTTTTGATGTGTTTGCAATCCCAATAACTCAATTTGAGCTTGGTGGTAAGGAACCATGACATTCTCCACAAAACGCTTGGTGGTTTAAATCAAAGTTTGACCAATGATTCTCACTATAAGTTAGATCTCACCCATTTGTTACACACATTGTTCTTTTTTTGTTGTTTGGTGGTAATGTCCTTGTTGTAGTGCTTGTAAATATGATTTGCAGTGGCAACAATACTCTTGATGTAGATGAGGGGTCATAGTCACCTATCGTTTGTCCTCTATGCCAAGTACATGGATATGTTTGGAGCCCCTACTTTCCCATGTACGCTCTTGTTGTAGGTACCAAATGGATGCCAATTTGATCACTATTGACAACAAGCGAAGGTGGAATGTTGTAAGCCTTGGCTAAGTAAAACCATGAATTTGCATTTCTCTTGCTAACTTGTAGGAAATTTGTTAATTGTTATAATACTAGCCCTAAATGTCCAATTCATGTAATGTTTCACGAATTGGCGGGTCCATTCTTGAGTGACCTTAAACCCACCAGGTTTGGTGTCACAAATCACATCAAGGGTTAAAAACTTGATCATTCCATCAAGTATGGGTTGGACAATAGAAATTGCTAGGGGTTGACCTCCCTCCTTCATCTTTTGCAACATGGCAACCATGGAATTTCTAAATACAAGGTAATTTTCAAGGACTGGTAAGTTCTACTTCTTGGTTTGAACTCGTGTGCCTAATTTAGCTATATGGGCATATTTGGCCTTAACTTTTTTTCTATCTGTAAACTAATCATAGAGGCTAGATCTTCCAAGTTTTTCATAAGGACTAGAACATCCTACTCTTTTGTAAGCAATTTCCAAGAAATGGAGGGCATCAATTCTATTACCATGGTAGTTTTTTATTGCTACCATGATGGGTGGCCACAAGTCTTGTTGAAACCATTTTATGTATGTCATGCACTTATGCACATGCGATTTTTCTCTTGCCTATTCTTCATCTAACTCTTGTTTGATTTCATCACTTGCTTGCAAAATTGCTTTGAATTTTTTAGGCCAACCGATTAGATGCTTTTGCACTATACTCTAGGTATTTTTTTCTTATGCAACTTGTTTCAACAAAGCAACTTCATGCTGTAAAATGTTGAAATGTTCATCTTTTGTGATGGGCTTAAACAACCCTATTAACATATTTTGCCATTTTTGTTGAGTGCCCATTTAGGTACCAAACTACTCTTCACTCAACCTATCCACTTCTATATAGGTATAATAAGTTTTTGGCAAACATGTGTTCCATAGAAATAGGTTAACAATTTTTTTGCACTTGCATGATTTTTTTAATACACTAAGCTTTTCAATGCAAATAATTCTTGATGCAAACCTCTCTCAACATGAATAAGTAGCAAGAATTCACTCTATGTCTAATCTTTCCATTCATTTCCGAGTATATACCTAATAAAATTTATTTAATGCAAATTATCTTCCATTTCAAATTGCTCCTTCAAAATAAATAAGTGATACCAAGAATTGAAATGAGGTTGATGCACTAATATTGCATCTTATACCTATGTCATAAAACTCTAATTCAAGAAATTTGTAACAAAAAAAACAAACCACGAATGATCATGTATGGTGTGTAACAAAAAAAAACTACCAATGAAGCATTAACATAATATTTATTATCATTGAAATATCTAAAACTTATTACATGTTTTTATCAAAAATAAAAATAATTAAAAAATGTCAAATCGGATTTCTGAAAATTAATTAAATATTTGACAAGAGCCTATCAAATTTGCCCAAGTATTACGGTATTTGGTTTTTTTGTTTTGGTGTGTTTTATCATGTTGTCATCAAGATGGTGGATATATTTGGAGCTGATCATGGCATTTAGGATAAATGGGAAACAAGATTGGATGATGTGGATAATCTTAATAAAGTTAAGTGATTTGAGCTTTGATAGAAGGTGGCATTTTTCAAATTTAATGTGCATTTAGAATGGAGTTATGCATTTTCATTTTTGTGAACATAATGTGGATGTGTGGTAAAGTTTGAAGGATTAATTTGCAAGCAAAAAAAATCATTGTTTTAGTTACAAAAACATATTAAGCATGCCCAAGGAAATTTTGATCACTAATTATTTTTATATTGTGTGTTGGTGATCCAAATGAGGTGTTATGGACATGATTTAGACTAAAATAGGGTAGAAAGGGAAAGAAAGACGATGACAATTTTAGGGGCATAAAACAACAAAGGTGAGCAATGGCACAAGAATAAATGAATAAAATGAAATGTGGGAATCTAGAAAGTTTTTTGAAGAGAGAAGGTGTGAAAGGAAGCAATCAAACATTATGGTGATGTATGTGGGGGAGAACTGGATGATTAGCTTTTTTGTCCTTTAAATTAGGATTTTAACATTTTAACATGTGATTTCAAGATTTTTGTTCATAAATAATTGGGAAAGAGAAAAAATTTAAATTGTTGTGTCAATGAAAGCTTTAATTGTGAAGATTGCAAATTTGAAAGTTGAAGTTAAAGGCCAATTGTAATAAGTGATGTTTGCTGAAAATTATTTTATAGGTCTCATGTGCAGGGCATGAAGTTTAAGAATTTGGATTTAACAAGCAAGGGGAAAACTTACATTTTTGGAAACCAATGGTAATGGAGTATGTGAGTATACAAAAATAATGAAAATGAATCATGGGGACAATGAGTAAACAAAAGTTTGTAAAGGATTATGGTTGATTGGCTTGGAAGGATTTTCTACTTAGAGTTAGTAAGACTTTGAATATGGAAGGATCCTTACTACTTGAATTTGACAAGCTATGAGGCGCTAGACATATCATTTGTTGTAGAAGTGGTAAAAAAATTCTTTTGTCTTTCGAAAGACCTAAATGTGGGGTTGTTAGGTGAGTGATGTGTGGTGCCCTAGGCCCCTTGGGTTTTGGCCCCCTGGTCTAGACCTAGTGGTTGTTTCCTTTTTCTTTTGTGCTGAATAAAGTCCTTTTGTTTACCAAGTTTGTAGAGGAGAAATTGAATTTATGAAAGTAGAACCAAATAAGGTAAAGAAGTAGAAAGGGATGGGAATGTAGATTTACAACATCTAATTACTTGGGTTCTAAAGAGAAATAATAGTAAATGCCATCATGAATTGTTCCATGGGCATTGGGAGTTGTTAGAAAATCTAATTTATCTTTTTTCTAAAATTTACAAATTATTTTATGAAAAAGTGTTAAGCATATTTAGTGTGATTTTATGGACGTTGTGATTAAAGCAAGAAGGCCAATATTGCAAAATATGATGAAATGTGTATGTAATGAATAACAAGTAAATGGTGTACTAAAGAACAATAATAGAAAATTTACTTGCACATATACATTTTCTATGTTAAAAAATAGTTACCCAAGTGAATGTATACTTGTTGGGTAAAAGTTTCCTTGGGTGGCACCACTAGGAACATCACACCTTGATTTTTTTAAACCCATTGAATTTTGAAAAATCATTGGAAACATTTAAATAAATATTTTCATAAATTTTTTTAATGAATACATTTATTAGGTTCCATAGCTTTTGAAATTTCAATAATATTAAAAATATTTTTTATTTTGGTGTTTCTAATCATTGCATTTAGAAAAAGTTTTAGGAACGTAACATTGGTTCCTTTCCTTAAACTTTTTTGTTAAGAACAAAAATTTGAAACATAATTTCAGAATTTTCTTGGGAATTTTTTTCTTAAGGTAATTTGGAAATAATTTTATTTTTAGGTTTTATTAAGCGATTAATTGAATAAATATAATATAATTATGAATTTCCAAAGTTAAGGCTATTAGTTTATGAAGGGGCCATTTTAATTAAGAATAATTTTTTAAAAAAAATTCAAAAAAATTTAATTCCAAAATAAACTTCAAGCTATATATTAGTGCATGCAATTTATACACAGGAGAAAAAAAAAATTATAATTCTGAAAACATTTAAAATAAAGGGCCCAAGAAAATGATTTGGCTATTTTTGGTTCCTTTTTCATTCCTTGAGGTGGTTCCTAGTGGTACCACCCAAGGATACTTGCACCTTGTTACATTTAATGCTATTTTTTGAAGTTGGGTTTCAAATTTTTGTCATAGTTAATGATCAACTTTCTTTGAAAGGATTTATTAGACCCATGAATTAAGAAGAAAAAAATGCACAATTTGAACAACTTTTTCAAAGCTTTCCAATCATAACCATTTATTTCAACATTTGTTCCACCATTTGTTCTTATTTTGAATCATAATATTCGACAAGTACGAGGGAGGTCTTGAAAGGTATTACCTCTATTCAATGTGCTAATTTTCACCACATTCAATTCTCCATCACATGTTTTTTCCTGTGAACAAGTATTAGGAAAAATGAGCCTAAAAGAGGCACAAGTAGAAAAAGAGAACATATGTGAATTGGTTTGCTAAGGACAAATGCATTGAGATTGAACATATTATGAAACAACATTGCAATTTACTTACAACATTACACTATTTGAAGTTGGTTGATAGGTATTTATATCAAATTAATTTCATATCATATTATGATTATATTTATGCATGTGATGATTTTTTTTTTGCATTTGAATTTTTTACATTATGAGAAAATTGGGGCTTAAATTGCAACCAAGCTTATAACTGGATTTTAAAGTTGTAATGGTCACTTGCAACCTAGGATATTTTTACACCATTATTGTTATTGAATTAATTGCAATAGTTGCATTGAATGTATTGAAACTATATATAAACATATATTATGAAAAAAAAATGCAATTTTGTGCAATTATTTTGTAATTATCCACATCAATTTTTCATGAAAATGCCCAAAGATGAACAAAATTCTCATGTGGTTTTCATTGAGCCATCAACAAATGAAATCTATTAATGTCCATTAAAACTAATTTACAACTAATGCATTATCAAATTAGTGGCTTGTGACTAATGGATTTTGCCAATGGTACTATGTTTAATTCATTCAATTTTAAATTGCAACTTACCAATTTGTAGATGAAATTATTTTGCAATTAATGTCCATTTATGGATGACATTATTTTGCATTTACTAGAATTAACAATAATAATTTTGCATCATGAAACACACTACATATAAGTTCATTACATAAATAATGATAAACACTTTGCTCTAATAATATAATTTTATTTACTAACATTCAATGTTGGAAAATATGTCAATACGCATATGAACATTTTTTTATGATCCATGGTCTTTTTCAATAGTATGCATTTTATCTACATCTCTAGTGCTAAGCTAAAACATGTTAAAACTATTGCTATCAAATATTTTGTCTAATAGTTATTGTTATTTGTAATGTTAAGAGGTCCATCTTATTTCTATTCAAAAGTTAGGCTACATTTTAATAGTTGTCAAATGTGAAAATAATTTCATTACAATGTGAAAAGTAGTTTACTACTCATATTTTAAACTTAAATGCAAGTCTCCTACAACTATAATGCAACAAGCAATGTACATACAATGTCATCATTAACTTGTCATTAAAATGCAATATAAACAACACATGTCATAGTCACATAAAGATTAAATTGCAAGCTTTACATTTACAAACAACCATTTGAATTCAAAATAAGGTGTTACAAGTATAATATGAATACATTGATTTCGAAATTCCTCATATGTAAATGTAATCTTACCTTCACCTTTGTTATTTTAACATAAAAGTCTATTGAACTTAACCACCTTGGGATTTACACCATCAAAGTTCAAATTGATAATTCATTTTAGATGCATAAAAATTAACAACCTAACAACATAAATTTTTTATGCAGAAGGATAATGAATGATATTGCAAATGCACAAACTTGAATATTTTTATTCATTACATTCAAAAAATAAAAGCTTTTATAATTTCACAAAAGCATCAAAAATAAAACTTTGACGGTTTTAATCAATTTTTTACAATTTTTTTGTTCAAACAGATAAATGAAAAAAATAAATCAAATGTCCATTCCATGCTATCAAATGAAAAATTTATTTTATAACTCAAACATTTCATTATCTAGACTAAGAGCTAAAAATGCAAAACAATGTTATACATAACATGTCCCCTAGTTGTCTAACAAAAAAAATAGGCTTCAAGTTAAGGCGAACAACCATTTCCTTATTCATCCTTTACATTGTTTTTGACACTAGGCAAAAGTGCATAATAACCATAGATGTAAGTCCCAAGATTTAATAAAAGTTATTGTTGTATGTCACATGCCCTTGCATATTTTGTGCATATTTCAAACTTCAAATTTGTGTGGATAGTTGAAATTTAACAATACATCAATTGCAAGAAACATTTAATTGCATGGCAAATGTTCAATTTTGGTGGACACAATTTTTCATAGTTCAAGCAAGAAAAAAGAGGTTCATTATGAAGGATTTGCATGTACAAGATAGTGGCATTGGTAATACAATATATGCATTGCTTCAATTTCATTTCAAGATTACACTTTCAATTAATTAAATAGATTGTAGGTGACGTGACATTTATTTGGGTCTACAACAAGTTAATGATTAGCTATAACATAGTTGAAATAAAATTTTACAATAATGGAACGATAATCTTTATATAGTGAGAACTTAATCACATAACTAGTTATATTACGAATAAACCATAGTTGATAATTAGTTGTATAAAAGTTTGATATGCTAATTAATAATTGTCATTATGTTAAATGGCAATTGCCATGGTGGCAATGTGTACACGTGACATGAATGTACATATCAACACCATACACTATTTGGACAGTGATAACTGTCAATGACTTTCATGCAACTTACTCACAAAGTCAAAATACTTTGACCATGATTATATATGTGGGGCATATTCAAACTATATTGGGGTTCATTTATAATTAATATGCAATTATCATAGAACTTGAACTCTAACATGGCGTTTTATATTTAGATGTCACATATTTCCATGGAATAGATGTAGGATAGTTGCATGCGTCAATTGCACCAAACACCTTGTTGTATAGGGCAATGAAGTTTCCACTAACACGATTTCTCATAATTTTAATAGCTTGGGGGTGTGTTTTTCAATCATTTTGATCTCATGTAATCCTTGGATGTGATAGTATTACATAAAGCCTAAATCACATTCAAACCCTTTTGACATTTGTTCATAGCAATATGTACATTTAGTTTATAACATATGGGATACTTGAACCAAGATATGTTCTTTGTGTCTAGAAAAAATGTAAATTCATAGCAACAACTCAACAAAAGTACCACTTGCATCAAGACCTAAGGTGATACAAGATATGCGTGTATGTGAATTGCTTTTAACAATGTGAGAAACAAGACAATCTTTAAATGTTAGAATTGTGCAACCAATCATTGTGGGTTTCATTTTTGTTCATGCACCAAAACCTTTTGAATAAGTTTAAAATGTCAATAAAGTGGACATGGGGGTTCAAAAAATAATTGCATTGGAGCTATTGCCATGCAACCATAACTTTTGAAAAACTTGCACCAAATTGGAGGAGTCTTGAAAAATGCATGGCATATAGGGTTGTTTCGTTTGACAAAAAGCCCACGATATTATTGCAAGTTTGGTTTTGAATATGGATCAAACATGTAAGATACGTTTTGCTTTTAAATTGTGAAGAGTGATTTATGTATTTCAATGAAACGTGATATTCATACTATATCTTCAAGCTTGTGTGATACCATTTTAAGAGCATAATATTGCTTACCATATATTTAAAAACTCAAATGTGTAATGAATTTGTGTAGGCATTCACCTTGTTCCAATGGGACAAGAACATACATGGGAAAATAAAGGCTTGAAGGATATAAAGGTAATTTGAATGGAAGGCAAGCGGCAAGTTACATGTTGTGTATCATGTGCATCCAATGGTACATTGTTCTCTTTTCAAGTTATTTTCATTAGTACTTGCCCAAATTTGAAGGTGGAAGGAAATGATTGGATCATGGCTTTCATTTCATAATGACACAAAACCATTGGTCAAATTTGAAGACATGTCAACAATTTGCACTTCACATTTTAATTCCATACTTTGAGGATGTTCTTGAGTGAGAAATTGTCATTGCCAAAAAACAAAAGAACAATTAAAATGGCTAATTGATTGTTTGTTTGTGCACAAATTTGAAAAGCTTTTCTTGTGGATGAAGGAAGAGTATTCACATATTTTTGTATTGTTTGTGTCGACTAATTGCATGTCAAGATTATAACTTGCAAATGTCATTTTGTGGAGGCCTCTAAAATGTGGCTTTGCAAATTGTTTCAAATGATGGTCGCCAACATCATCCATACGGGAACAAGTGAAGAACAAGGACTCTCATGTTCACCTTAATCTTCAAATAAATATACTACTTGCAGAGTTGGTTACTAGAGACCTGGAAGTGCTTAGGTTCTCATAAGTAGATGATAGTGAGCAGTTGGGGTAAATGTGAACTACTCAAGACATTTAAACATAAAATTCCAAGCTAAAGCTATGGAGTCAAATGCACATTCTTTTGCATTCACAAGCTTAAATGATATGATTAAGGATAGTGATGAAGAAGACTTAGATTTAAAGTATTTGTTTGAAGATGATGAGGTCTTTGACATGATCATTGAGTGTATTGGCAGTGACTAAATTACAACAAAATATATATTTTTAAGTACCAAACATTGTAAATTTGCTTTATAGGTTTTGCTTGGACAATGTTAGTGATTACAAAATTCCTACCAACATGCACACTTGTTTTTTTCAAAGGTGATTTTTACTTGTTGATTATAACAAGTGTGCAATACATTATTTCTTTAGGTGGTATCTAGTCATGCTTTCATACATTAATTAGGAATAGGTTAGTATTTGTGGGTTTAAAAAACAATCAATTCAAAGAGCCATATGAAAATGATCAAATTTTTAGATTTTCAGAATTTTTGGCATGAATATTTTGCTAGGATTTTGAGAAGGAAAAACGGCCTTCCAACTTTACTGGAGATAGATACCAGTAAAGTTGGAAGGCAGTTTGTGCACCATTTTGTTGAATACCTCTTCTGGAGACCCTGGAATGCAAACAAATTGCACAGGCAAGAGACCCAATGCTCCAGTCCAGAGTCTCCTAGTAGAAGGCCACAGTGGGAAAGCACAGTAAAGTTGGCAGGATATAGCCAAGAGGTCCAAGAGAATCTGTTGTTCATGTCTATTTCCTATTCACAAATCCAAAATTTACACATGAAGATCATGGGCAAACAGAGGGAGACATGTTTGAAGAACCTCAATTTATGTAATGAGCAGATCCAGGACAAAGTTGGCTTCATAGATAGCATGATAGACCTCCTCCCACAATGGACAGGACCACCAAACAAACAAATTGAGGTCTGGCACAATGTGGGAGAGTCCATCTTACAAGCCTCCCAAGGAACTTGCATGAGCCATGTTACATTCAGTCATTAGACTCTGGTGTATTGAAAATGGATCCACAAACAAAATGAACATCCAGCAAGGTAATGAAGACACAAGCATTCCATGCATGGCTATTGTCTAAGGGAGATCTTCCATGAGACTAAAACACAAGAGATGCAAGAAACATACTGCAACTGCAAAGTGAGTGCAAGACACTGTATACTTCAAACATAACCAACCATCAGTCTTAACATTTGCAGATGTCTAGCATCATCACTAATTAAGAGATCAGTTTCTACCCAGCAGACCACTTACAGAAGAGAATAAAAGAAGCACATTAAAATATGTCTCATAGTGTCAAAAATCTCATAGTGATATGATTTTGCACCTTGCAGCTACTGCTAAATACATAGCCACTAAGATTTGGAAAAGCCTTAGGGTTGAGAACTACATCTTCAAAAAGAACAAGATTTTGGCAAACTCTCTGGAGTTTCTATAATGTCCTTCAACTGGTTGTCCCTTCGAGACATGAAAACATGGATATGGTTGGTGTGGAAAGCCATCATCCATAATCCAGCCCCCATCATGTGTGAAAAAGCATCCTTGACCCCATTTTCTCTCAGCAGCCATATGGAGGATATAGTGCAAACTAAATTCCATGAAAGATTGAACCTAGAGCTGAAAGGACACGAGGTCTCAAATCACATGGTGATGATTCAACTTCATCAATTCTGTTGGATCTTGATCACAACATTGGCAATATCTTCATCACAAGATCTGTGGCTGAAAAAGCTTTTGGACTCATTGCCAGATCCTGCCCCTGATGATTTAGACTTTCCACAACTGCAGGAATGAAGGTCAGTTCTTGATTCAGAATGCATTTATAAGCACCTCTATCAGTCTATCCACAGGATTGAAAATGAATTTGGTTATTTAAGTACTAATCTTCATCATCTTTGTCATCAAGGACTAGGTATGGGAACATGGAAATAGTGGCAACTGAGGTTATTGCAACTGTGATCATGAGCTCAATTTGGAAATGCCCAGCTTTCTGACAACTTTGTACAATGTGTCTCTAGTCACTAAAAGCTCAATTCAAACGCTGTTACTTGTTGGATTGTGGCTGTAGAGATTGGAGCTGATTTTTCTGTTTGGATGTGGATTGTAATAGGTGTCTGAGGTGCTGGCTTTCAAGCAACAGCAGCCAACTTAGTCATGTGTGGCTGTAATATGCAATATGCATCTCACCCACTTCTGTCTTGCAGCTGGGCTCCCCCTCCCACAAGGAGATGTGGAAGGATATTGATCAGTTCTTCTGTAAGAGCTGCAAACCTGAGAAATGCTGTAACTTGTACTGTACCAGAAACAACATCCAGGAGTTGCAAAGATATGTATAGAGTCAAGGATATCTGGGTCCTGCTGAAACATAGCTAGAATCGGACACATGGTTACCAAACCCACACGTCCTCCCGACCTGTGGATGAAGGTAAGGTTGATGTGATGATGCGTTTGTGATTTTCTTGAAGCTCTTCATTGTTGACCTCCACGCTCAGCTTGGATCCCTTGGAGTCAATGCCTTGTATGGGCACCATTTGATGCCCATTCTCTAGGGGGTGCAGTAGAAAACCCTCCTCAGATGGTGGTGGCTCGGCTTTCTCATATTTTGCCACATATGCATAAGCCTGATCTCGCACAAACTTTGTAATATCGGAAACATGCTGGCTATTTTCAAAAGACAATCTGTCTTTGGGAAAGGGCTCAACAAAGACAACAGGAGAGCAAAGATTGAATCTCACAGGTTTCCCCGTGTAGAAGATTCCGACGTCGTAAGCCATTGCAGCACCTTTTTCGGTCTTATAGGAGCCTAGTGCAATCTTCAAACTGCCCCATTCCGGACGAGAAGGGCGAATCTCCGCAACCCACCTCTCTTCTTCGGTTCTGTAACTGAAACCCCTCCATTTTGAGGAGGTCGAGGATTCTCCGATTTTGAAAGTAGTAGTGTCGGAACATGATCCTTGTTGATCCTTGCTGGAATGGGAACAACATTGCGATGATGATGATAATGGGACAGCAGTCGTGGAAGTCTCTTTGGAGAAGAGTAGCTGCTCTGCCTCCAACCCTCGTGTTGTTCTGGTACCTCGAGTTGGTATCCTCTCTCTCAATTCTCCCTGTTCCCTCCTCTCTTCTGTCTCTTGTCTGTTTTTTGTCTCCCTATCCGGGGGGAGTCCACGAAGAGAATTACCGGCGCAATAAAGACAGGGGAAACTATAACAAACATGTCGATCTGGCATCTTATGTGACCACAAACACACAGTGAGCTCTTAGATTTGCTCTGAGCGGAAGCTGAGAAAAGGTCGTGTGGTTTAGGGTTTAGGGTTTAGGTACCTATTGGCTTTGGAAACGAACCTTCAACAAGTCTACACTCTCGCTATAAAATTACATTCGTCTTCCTACGATCCTATACACTCTTGGACTTCCGTCTCTCCTTCTCTCCCATCCTCAGAATTGCTCCTCCTCCACCTCAAATCGCTCTACATTTGCCGGTTTCACGCACAACCTTGGCAAGCGCCCTTTGAAGACGCTTGCCAATCTCGTCAGCAAGAACAGCACAGGAAGTACCCAGGTTTGTCACGATGATGTGCGTCGCAGATTCTTAGACATACTCAATCTATGGTCTGGACTCAGTCTGAGTCCCAAAACAAAGAGTTTGTTTTGTAGCAAAGGCGGGGTCCTGATTGGCCCCACATGATATTCGTCTGCGGTGAATAAAATTGAGCCACTTGTCGCAATCTGACCACCATGGGCGGCTCTGCACGTGTGAGAGAGAGAGAGAGATTATGGAACGGAGTGATGCAGAATATATGTTCATACGTTGGTCGTTTTTACCAGTGTTGTCCGGATATGAAGTTGTGAGGATCTGCTCCGGTTATCAATATGGCATATTCTCTAAAAATTTAACAGAAGGACATGTATAAAAATAATTCGCAATGTATTTGTATCAACAGATATAAATATAAATATATTTAATTTGACAGATTTGGATTTGCCAGTATTCAAACTCAGACTAATTATATGATATGTACAAAGGTTAGAGATAAAATTTAGATGTTTGAAATTCATTTTGGCAATCACACACTTGCTCTAGAAGAGCATTGGCTTTTTTTTGCAAAATTAATAACTTGTGGGGGAATTGAACCCTAGTTCTTTAAAGTTTTAAAAAGAACTTTGCACATGTATAAGGCTAGTTCTTCATTATGGTCATGATGTAATCTAAACTTTCCATCTGAAACTTACAATGTTTTAGAGTTATCAACACAATACCAAGAGAGAACACACATTTAGTATCAATATGTCACTATCTTGGAATTCCCAAGATTTGTTTAGTAATGGAGCCAACATTTGAGAATTGACTTTCATGAATTTGCCACCAAGTTAAGGAATCAACACATGCGACAAAAATTACAAATAACTTCTTGAACAAAGACAATTCCTCAACAAGTGCATTCAAAAACTTTTTCATTGATCTACTAACACCGAATATATTATGGTCTTCTTTAATAAAATCATCAAATCCAATAATTGTTGTTGCACATGCTTAGATAATAACGTTTAGTACTTCAAAGACTATCACTAGAATAAGGATTATCACATTTACATCATACTTAAAAACAAAATGAATATAATCCCCACATTTCACATAATTTTCCATATTTTGCAACAACTTCAAATGAGGATAAAATATAATGGTGAACATATTGTCAACCTAATGTGAATCATAAACTTTCAAAATTTGCAAAAAAGATTTGATCACTTTAACAACTTGAATTCGCATGTTTTTTTGAAAGATGAAAACCTCAACGTCAAAGACATCAAAAAGTCAATAACATGTCCCATCTCAACTTCCAAAACCAATGCCAAATTGATAGACATAGCGAGAACATCAAATAGTAGCCAATGACCTTGTGATTGGTTCATTCATACATCCAATGACAATAATTCAAAACTCTTGTGAATGTTTTTGCAATTACCCATACCTTAACCTTAGGAACCTTTTATTGCAAAATATTTGTCTTTTGCCACCCATAACACAAGATAATGGCTTCTTTGGATTATAATGTCTATTCAAACATAATCAAATTATTGACAAATTTGGTGATGCACCCCCAAGCTCCTTAATGGACTCAAATGTGAATCCAAATTGAAAACAATGGAAAAGCAAAAAGTTGGGGCACGTTCCTTAGCTCATAGCACTTTGAGGGGTAAAGGGGCGTGCTGGAATTCCTGGATGGGATTAGGAAGAATGACAAGCATAAACTATTCACACAAGCCTGCACAAAACCAACACAAGGTGGTTAGTGCATAATTAGAGCACTTTTGGTGTTAGGACGAGCCATGGGCAAACTCTGACTCATAAGATTCACCACAACTCGAATTTGGGGGAAGCCACCACCTTCCCCCTTATAGTATATTTTGTGCCTCTCCACGAGGCCCACATCCAAATGACTTTTTGTTTCAGGACTCCCAAGTGGGAGTCCTGAAATTGCCAAAGTTGAAATTCCCGTGACTTTGGGGCCCCATAATTTTGTGTGCAGACCTTCGATTGAGATGAGGTCTGAAACAAAGTTGTAGCCCTTGTCGAAAGCTTTCCAACGCCATGCCACGCCATGCCACCTGCACGCAAGGAAATTGGGTTGATTCCCGACTTTTAGTGGTCGGGAGTCAAACTGCCAATTTGACTCCCGGCCTTTCTTTTGGCCATAACTTGTGTTTCAAATGTCCAAATGGGTCATGCGAGCCCATTTTAGACATCTGCGTTTCAATAGATTTCCAATGGTATGAAAAACTTTTCGAGCCATTGGGTTTTGTCCCTTGCAATCATTTTTTGAACATTCGGGAGTCCACTGGGACTCCAACTCTCAACATGGGAGTTCACTTGGGAGTGTGAGGGTTCTTTCCCTCACACTCTTTTGCACTCCCGGGGGCATGAGAATGTGACTCCCGGACTTAATCTTGGCCCGCTCCCTTGCAAGCCCTTTGCCTTGGTCATGAGCCCAAGGCTAGGGTTGTGACATTTGGTTTTCACTAAGGTCTTCAATTTCCAAGGTCACAACCCCCTTTCAACACATGCCTTTTCCCGTTCATGTTTTCCTTTTCTTCATTATTTTGTCCATTTGATTTTCTTTTGTAAATTGCATGTTACCTTCACATTAACATCTTTTAGACCTTTAACCACCTTTTCATCATTTGTAGCATATTTGTAGGCTTTAAACATAATGTAGTCAAAATTCGCTTAAGTTTCAAAAGCTAACAATCAATAATGGAATGTAATTCTATCACCATAGACATCAAGTTGTTGTTTTCATCTTTTACAAAAGCAATCACATAATTCATCAAATCATATTTTTCTAATGAAGTATGTAATTGTTCAACCATGGAAAGCCACCTAATTTCATGAACTTTAAACAAACCAATAGTAACATGCATAGGGGTCCAAGAATCATTCAAATAATTAATAACAAGGGCAAATGTGTCCATGCCACCTTTTGACATCCAAAGATCAAACTAGCAAAACATACTTGTTGTTTCAACATGATGCAACAACACATGCAATTTCATGGTTTTTGTGACCATTGTAAAAAACATTTTTTCCATCAAAACAAAGTGAATAAGGAAATATAACATGTTGACATTGTCATAATATTAACCTTTGTAACCAAATATTTTCACAAGTGGAAAGGGCTATGTACCTTTTATAGATATACAACATGAGATCTTCAAGAAATTGATCTTATGTTTCATTAGATTTTTTATAAGGATTTTTGGCACCAAAAAATGCTTGATCACACACCTAATTAGCCCATACTACTTCTTCCTTGATTGTTGACTATGATTTGTTTTGACAATTTTTTTAGCAATGATCAACTTTCTTCAAGCAACCAACTTTGGATGTGCAATTCAATGTGAATTTTCATAAGAATGATCCCATTAAACTTGTTATATTTGATAAGACCTTTTTGTAGAATAAATTGTTGGCATGAATCATTAGCACCTGCCTACTTTGTTTTACAAATAATACATCATAACATTTGTAGGTTGTCATTTATAGCAAAAAAGTCTTACCAAATCAAGCTTTGACTATGTGGCTTCCAAGTTCTAGTTTGAGCTTGTATATTTTGCAAGCTACATAACCTCAACTTTAGTAAAATATGTTGCAATAGTAGAATGAGTTGTAATAACTTAGATATGCACTTTCTCAACATCTAAGATGTTGCCATGTACAATAGAAATTAGCATTGGCATCCCACAATTTTCTTCAACCCCACCAACATTGTTAACAAATTCAACCAAACGTACATCCTTTTTTTTAACCATCACATTAGACATAGACCATTGACTTAACACCTAACTAAGACAATGCAATGCAAAAAAAAAAACAAGCTTACAAATTATAACCCAAGTGTATGTGCATGGAAACTTCAATCTTACAAATTGCAAATTGTTTTGATAAAACAACAAAGAAAATAAACATGACAAAGTAAAAAACTTGCAACAAAAGCAAAGGAGAAAATTGAAGACTCACCTTGCAAAATCAATTTTCTTGAAAGTTAAAACTGAAAAATCAAGATTCCCAAAATTTAAAAGATCAAAATCATTGAAAGTTGTTGCAAAAGCATTTGAAGAGCCAAACATGCATAAATGCATAAACAAATGCAAAGAATGTGTAAATAAAAACTCAATGAAAAAAATGAAAACAACAACACCAAAACCAAAAACCACAATGCATATAATTTTATTAAAATAAACATAACATATTTGAAGTTGAAAATTTTCAAAATTCAAGATTATTTCAAATATTACCGAATGTTGCAAAGGTGCTAACACTCTATAGATGAAAAAGTTTGTGACAAGGACAAAACACATTCAAATTTCACCATTGTTTAAAAAAAGAACAAAAAAAAGAAAGAAAAGAAAAACCCTAAACCCTAATGCAAGCTCCATATTTGAGCTTAAAGCCTAGGTATAAGTTATGCATATGGGTTATGCATATCCATACCTTACTATCCATATCCAGGCCCCTAATAACATTAACATGTAAATATGAATACCAACATAGTGCCTAACATGTAGATATACATTGTTACGTACTATTGATTGAATGCTTTCTACTAGAAATGTATAATTCTGGATATTGAAACAAAGATAATTTTGGATATGGTTACATGCATTTTAAACTACTAAGTAAATTCATATTCAATTTTTTCCATATATCCAGCCCACGCTGATTTTTACAAAAATTTATTTTTGTCATGCGTCTTGAATGTCAAAATGATCAATGCAAAAAAATGGAATACATCCTAAAACCAATAATTTAAATTTTGGACATGTCTACAAACATAACAAAAATAGCATGTCCAAAAACTCAAATTGTTTATTACCATCGACATTGAAAAATATCAATATTGCTAGATCGATAGATTATCATAAGATGTTGTCTTATCTTACATGTGAATTGTGTTCTTTTTGCAACTTTGTAAATTTTAAGGTTATTTGATTTTGACAATTAAAAAATGGGAATTGATTTATGTCAATTTGGATCATGTTGTCATGCATGATTAAATGTAAGTTTTACATGTTGTCATGCTTGATTAGATGTAAGTTCTACATTCTTCAATTTACATTGTTATTTTTGGGTGTTCTTGAAATTTTACTATGTTGCATTTACTTACATTGACTAATGACACATATTTGTATGGTTTGCAAAAATATGATACAAAGATATCAATAGTATAAGTTTATATCATTTATGACTTGATTTTTTCAATATGGTAAAAAACATGATAAGTTTTAAGTGGAATTGTGTACCAATTGTTATGTATTTGAATAAAACCTAATATTCTGCAAAATGTCCTTATACACGTCCCAATATCAAAGTTTTTCAAAAGAGTATGTCTCACATACTCACATATGTGATTTGGGAGGAGGGGGGGTTACACATCCAAAAACTGAAGTAGGTGCTTGTGTAAAAATAACACAAGTTATAGCCCATTGTAGGGAGTGTCTAGCTTAAATGGTAGCACACATTGGACAAGACACAAGACCTCCTTAGTCAGCTCACTTATTCTGCTACCTTTGGACATTTCCATACCTCCCCAAGGCCTTTTTGCACGTTGCTGATTGGCTGAACCTCGTAACCTACCCTCTGATGTGTCCCATAACCTATACGCTCAGTGCTCCCATACAGTGGACTATGTCCGGTAACCAGCACCCTCTTGCTAGTTAGCTAGTCCATATGGTTGATTGTAGGGAGTGTCTCGCTTATGTCCAGTTGTATTTACATCATGTTTTTTTCCCAGACAAAATTGGAAATTGCGAAAGAAAAGTTATTCAGATTTTTAAAACAGAAATCATGAGATTTTTATTTTAAGTTCCAGTAGAGAAAATATATAAAAGGACAATTAAATTTCTTTTACTTTCATATCTTGTTTAAAGCCAAAATCTGGCTAAATCTTTTGGTGGATGGTCATCATTTTGACTACAACACAACTGAAAAAAAAGAAAACTTGTTTACATGCACCAAAACGCCGTGTGGCACGAGCTGCTTCTTAGCTTGCTTCACTGAGGCCTCCGGCTGCAGGCAGACTTTGTCTTGTGAGCATATGAAGATACTGATTTCCTAAGGCACTTCGAGAGAGTTCTAGTGTATTGGATGGCACCATACAACCTTTCCTAACTAAAGGGCACGGATCTTGTTAAAAATGCATCTTATATTGGCGTGTAATCTAATATCCACATGGCGATCGCACATGCCGAGGTGAAACCAAACCCCTACTCCTGAGGGTCCAGAAACCACCCAATGACAAAGAGTCACATGCGGGCTTATGGTTGTCAATCAGTCAAAAACCTGGGACCCGGGGTCTCCTCACACATGTGCAGACAGGGGTCCTCTTGTAGCCTTGGAAGTTTTTGGGGTAATTTTAATGGTGGACCCAGCCACCGCCCTTTTTGTGGAACTAGAGAGAAACGGCAAGTGACTTGCGGGAGTATATTTATAGACTTCGTCTCTTCCTTTTTTTTTTTTTTTTT
>Ga0116227_10006028_pt1 | contig 24939 bp, 21 predicted proteins | sample S1TSphgellanicum_FD_89693 | JGI IMG/M metagenome (GOLD analysis project Ga0116227, IMG submission 89693) | Host-associated microbial communities from peat moss isolated from Minnesota, USA - S1T2_Fb - Sphagnum magellanicum MG | ecosystem: Host-associated > Plants > Peat moss > Unclassified... | reverse complement strand
GTTTTGTGGTTTTTTTTTTTTTTTTTTGAGTTTTTAACCCCTTTTTTCGGGGGGCCATAACTTTCTCATTTCTAATCCATTTTCGACAATTATTAATATGTTAAATGCACCAAGAGGCAGGGTTAAAGTTTTGTTTGGACACCAAAAACAACAGAGCCCTCCCCTTGGATTCGGCCTGCCTTGAGTGCTTAAGTGTTTGATTACAGGCCAATCTACCTTATACAATCACACTTGTACTTGTACTACTTACATTGTACAAAAATGTTTGATTGTTGTCAAGTTTGCAAGGGAAGTGAAAATAATGTCTGAACAAATTATTTATTTAATGTCTGAATTATTTCTCCATTGCAACTGAAAAAAATAAAAAAAGAGGAAAAAAAAGACCTCAAGACTAGGGACCCACCCCCGCCCCGCCCCGCCCAATTTGTGTAACCAAAGATTTGGCAAAAAAATCCCAAAAAATTAGTGAAATTTGTCAAATTTACACTAGGAAAATAAAAATTCCAAACATTTCCCAATATTTTGTCAAAATTAAATTTAAAAAACCAATACAATATCTGATGGGTCGGTAAGTACTAGGTGGATACTTGAATTGAGATAAATTAATTAATTGAGAATCATGGTTACATACCAAGATCAATTCTTTTGAGTTTTGAAAACCATGGGCATCAACTCTAATACCCACCCAACACAGGTTCAAACCCAACAAGAGAGAAAATTGAAAATAAAATAAACTTCCATGAAATACCCAAAAAATGAACTAACAAGTTTCGAATTAACACCTAGTGAACATTCCTCAATGTTATTAGGGCGGAATGAAAAACTACATTGTCTCTTGTATAGTCTCTCACTTACAAGCAAGTAGAGCCAATATTGTGATACATTAGTTAGTTAGCACCTTTGACACATAAATATTATATATATGTTATTTTCATAAATGTTGAAATTTTCACCCAAAAAAAAGGTTTTTTGGAAGCAAAATAAAATAAAATAGTGAATGAAAATCAAGAATTTTTAAAGAATAGAATATTGTAAAATGTTTTAATTTTTCCTCACATGTGGAGTCTTCAAAAGGAAAATAATTTATTATTCAACACAACACTTGTACTCTAGTAGATGTACATTTATTATTGTATAATAAACTCTTTTTTTGGTTGGTGAAATTTTCCTTATGAGACAAGGGGCATCACCATAGGATTCCATATTTGGTGTGCCAAGTGCCAAGTTTGTGAGGAACACTTTTCAACCTTTTTTTGTTTTTTAGCCATTTTTCATACCACGTGGAACACAAATGTCAAAAAGCTTGATGAAAATTTTTATTGATCTTGTCAAACAAACCCTAATCTAATCACCAAACCCTAACCCAAAAGTCCAATTGTGAAGAATCAACACTTCAAACCCTAACCCAAAAGTTCCAATTGTGAGGAATCAACACTTCAAACCCTAACCCAAAAGTCCAATTGTGAGGAATCAACAACACTTGTGAGTGAGGAGGTTATAAGAAGAAGAAGGTCTTGAGTTTGGACATGAATTTTGGCCAAAGAAAGGCAAGTTAATTCATTCCACACCTCATCATCACATGGGCCTTTTTTTCATCCCTTTCTCTCACCCTCCCCCCCCTCCCATCCCACTTTTTCATCCATGATGAGCATAACAATATCATCCCTCTTTTCATCCACATGATACTTGTGAGAAATGGGCTCCCATAATCAATAACATTTTTTTAATGTTTTTTTTTCTTTTGGTTGTGTGTGGAAATTTTCACAATGCAAAAAAGAAAAAGAAAAAATAAAATTGTCACATATTCCTTCAAATTTGGGGAAAATTTTGCCCATTTTCTTTAATAATTTTTTTTAAAAACTCACATTTTGACTTGGAGTTTAGTTTGGGGGGCATTTTTTAAAAGAAAAATTTCCCACTTTTTTTTTTGACAACATTTTAAAATATATTTTTTTTAAATGCTAAATCTCTTTTGGGATGCTTGCCATTAATCTCAACATTGAAAAAATGGAAAAATAAAATAAAACCCATTCATTGATGATAATTGGATTAATAAGTTTGACATTCGTATTTTTAATAATTCAATGTGTGAGAAAAGGGCGATCCTTAAAAAAACTTATATTTATCGTGTGAATATTTAGTGGGTTGAAAACTACTAATTAGCCTTCATAAATATTGGAATCCCAATTTAGTGGCCCTCTTGGATGAAAAAAAATCATTTCCCATGTTCATGGATGAGTAGTTGAAATTTTTGATTTTTCAAGTTGAAATTAGCAAATGGATTAGTGAATGTGATTAGGGGCTTGGGGGAGGCTAATTAGCATATTGATTGAATGGATGAGTACCTAGCCGGAAAATGATTTTTTAAAGGTTGAAATTAGCAAATGGATAAGTGAATGTAATTAGGAGGGATTAGGAGGCTAATTAGCGCATTGAGTGAATGGATGAGTAGTCAAAAAATGTGATTTAGTGTTCCACTTAACAAATGGATTAGTGAATGTAATTAGGGCCAATTGAGTGAATGGATGAGAAGCCGAAAAATGAGTTTTGGGTTGAATTTAGCAAATTGATTAGTGAATGTAATTATGAGGGATTAGGAGGCTAATTAGCCCATTGGGCAAATGGATGAGTGGTAGAAATATGTGGTTTTTGGGTTCCAATTAGCAAATGGATTAGTGAATGTAATTAGGGGGAATTAGGAGGCTAATAATTAGCACATTGAGCGAATGGATGAGTAGTCGAAAAAAAGTGTTTTTGGGGTTCAAATTAGCAAATGGATTAGTGAGTGTAATTATGAGGGATTAGGAGGCTAATTAGCCCCAAAAAAAGTGTTTTTGGGTTTCAATTAGCAAATGGATTAGTGAATGCATTTAGGGCCAATTGAGTGAATGGATGAGCAACTGTAGAATGTGTTTTTGGGTTGCAATTAGAGAATGGATTAGTGAATGTGATTAGGGGGGGATTAGGAGGCTAATTAGCCCATTGGGTGGATTAGGAGGAGAGAGAAAGACAGAGAAGAGAGAGAGAGAGAGAAATGGCAAAGTGGAGAAGAGCGCGTGCATCACTTACAGAAGAAGGCATCAAATTTCTTCATCAAATTCACAGAAGCTGCTGCATTCCTGGAATTGGTACATACCCATTTCCCCAAATTTTCAATCTCTGCAGAATTCTCTCTTCTGTCATTGGCACTACTTTGTGTGGGTTGATTGTTTGTTGTGCTTCTTCTTGAGAAGAAGAAGAAGAAGCTCCTCAGGTACCTACCCCTACTACCCACATGCCTCCTCCATTTCCTGCCATTTTTTTGTGTGCTCCCATTTGCACATTGCATTCTCAGGAGTTCTGCACATTTCTGTTCTTCATTTGCATGTTTTCAGGAGTTCCTGGCCACTGCACTCTGCTTTCTTTCAGTTTGCTGTTGTTTGGGGGGGGGGGGTTATTGCATCAGCTCTTGGATCTATGGCTTGTGGGTTGGGAAAAAAGAAAGTCTGTTGGGGTAAGGGGAATGAAGGAGAGGATCTTGAGGGAGGGAGAGGATCTTTGTGTTGGGTTTTGGGGGGGGGGGGAAAGTGGGGAGAAGAAACAAGATCTTGGGTCTTGGGGGAAATGGGGGTTTTTTTTCCCCCCTTTCTTGATGAAGCTCCATGTGATGGGTGTTAGATCTCTGTTTCTCTCTTTTCTTGCTGTTGCTCCTCTTGCTGCCTTTGGGTTGAATCAAAAGCACAAGAGATGAGATGAGATGAGAGGAGAGGAGGAGGGATCACATGGAGAGAAGAGATCCAGCCAGATGTGGAGCACATGGAGCGAGATCCAGCTCAGAATGTGGCACTCTTGGCAGCAGCCATGTTTGGTAATACTAGATCTTTTGTTCAAGAGGGCAGTCAGTTGGTCAGTCAGTCAGTCACTGAACATGATGGGCGTTCTTTTTTTTTCCCTTCATGATCTTTATGTGGGTTTTACAGATTGCCAGGTCCTCTTTGGTTGAGCTGATCTGCCGGAGGGAGGGCAGAGTGGAGGAGGAGGCATCATCCTGTAAGCAAGCAAGCAGGCAGGCAGCAGGCAGGGAGAGGGTTGACTTTGAAACTGTTGGAAATTTTGCTCTGAAAATTTTGCTGGTCCTTGAGGAGGTGTGTGTGTGCATCCTCACTGTAGCTCAAGAAACAAAAAATGGCAACACTGACAAAGTCCTTATCTGAGGAGGAGGAGGTTTCTTTTTATTTTCCGAAAAAACCCAACATTTTTGCATCTTCTTGTAGATCAGACTTGCGCAAACTTGCAAAAACGTCGGATCTGCAGATCTACCCAGTAGTCTTTTGAACCCACCACTCTCAGAATATCTTGGTCACATTCTCTGATGAAAGGAAAATCGGGGTAGGTATAGCATGGCTGAGTGATTGGAGTTTTTTGTACAGGTAACTACTGCAAAGGTGAATGGCTCTGTTGTGAATGGTGTCGTGCCTGTGTTGACAAGCTCCAAGGAGCTGAAGGTGGTATTTGTGCTCGGTATGTTTTACGCCCATCTTGTTCACATGTGTGTGTATACACAAGAAGAGGATTCTTGTTACCCAGTCTCCAAATGATATCAGTTCTGTACATAAGGAAGATGGCTTCTTCCTTTGTGTTTGTGACTGTATCTCTACCAGGAAAAGTGTTTGTATGAAAAGAACCCCCATAGTTGGTTTGGTAATGTGTGGATCAGTTACGTATGTGTAAGGTGTGGTTGGGGAACAGGTGGACCGGGCAGTGGAAAAGGCACCCAGTGCTCCAAGATTGTGGAAACCTTTGGCTTTGTGCATCTCAGTGCAGGTGATCTGCTACGTGCAGAGATCAAATCTGGCAATGAGAATGGGTATGTGCTTTTGGGCTCTTTGCACCCCCTCACTGTTGTTCAAACCTGCTCCTCAGTTTTTGTTTTCTCCATTTTTTAGGGTTGGGGTGGGTTTACCTCTTTCTCATGCTTGCAGATTGGTTGCTGGCATGTTGTCAGATCTGCAATATATCTTTAACCTTTGTTCTCAGGTCATCTCTCAAATTTCTTTTCCAGGTTGACCTGAATCATAAGTGTGGAGGAAATTCTAAGTAATTATGAAGAGATTTTGCTCTCTGCTCCCCTTTACCTCTTTCCGGTCTGATGTACTTAGAGTCTCAGGAGGAACATTTGGGAGCTTTGGAAGCTCCTTGTCCTGAGGAGCTTGCAGATGAGGAGCCTGGCATTGGCTGCTGAGAGTGAGTAGCATTGGGGTTTGAACTTGCCTCTCAAGTGTGAAAAGCTAGTAAAATGGCAGGGGGAGCTGAGATGGGTTTTATGGAACATTGGCTGGTGTAGAAACATGATTCAGAATATGATCAAGGAGGGCAAGATTGTGCCTGCGGAAGTTACAGTCAAGCTTCTCCAGAAGGCTATGGAGGAGAGTGAGAATGACAAGTTTCTGATTGATGGGTTCCCCAGGAATGAGGAGAACCGTGCTATCTTTGAGAGTGTGGTATGCTATTCAAAAAGATGTGCAATTTTATGTTTTGTGGTCTTATATCTTGAAGTCCATGTTTTTTATGCTTTGGAGTGTTTTATCAACTTTGTTGCTTGAAATTCTTGAACCCTCTGAGATGTTATATCTTGCACTTTCATGCATACTTAGAAAAGCCTGACTGTCCAAGATGTAACTAATGATGTATATTTTACCTGGGACAAATTTTTTTGCAGACCGGCATTGAACCCCAGTTCATTCTTTTCTTTGACTGTCCTGAGGAAGAGATGGAGAGAAGGCTTCTTGGTCGCAATCAGGTCTACAAAAATCATGAAGATGATTGGCTTGTCTTTCATCAGCAAAATTCTTCCTTCTATGGTTTTATTTTCATTAGTTTTAAGTACTGTTTTGTTTATAGAATAAACCAAACTGTGATGGTGTTGGGTGAACAGGGCCGTGTTGATGACAACATAGAGACCATACGTAAGCGGTTTAAAGTGTTTGTGGAATCCAGCATTCCTGTTGTGGACTACTATGAAACCTCTGGCAAAGTTAACAAAGTACTCAAACTGTTCAACTCTCAACCCACAATGTTTTCCAAATGCCATATTGGGTCCATCATTGTCTGTGCAGTTGGTTGAAGGATCCACGATGCTTCAGATCCTGATCCAATTTTCCTGAGTCTACATGTGACTGTTCAGACATTACTGACCTAATCAGGACTCTGATATTCTTGTCCTGTTCCGCAGATTGATGCCACCAAATCAGTTGACGAAGTCTTTGATTCAATTCGACCTTTGTTTGATCGCTTCAACCATGTGGTACCCCTCTCTCTGTCTTACAACTTCTCCCTGGCTTCTTCCTCCCATTCCTTCTCCATTCACTTTCTTTCCTTCAGATGGTTGACAGAATGTCAAATGTTTGGTGTATTTACTCCAATTGATTCTCTTTGATGTTTTTCACCACCCTGAGGAAACTAAATGATCAGTAATTTTGGACATTTGGAATGCCTCCTGTCATACATGCAGTCAAGTAATGGCTATGAGGAGGAATTGACAGAAGCTATCAAGCAACATAACATCAATGGCTCTGCAGTGGCCATCACAAACTGAATCACAGAGGTCTTTCTTCCTTCAAAGACACTCAGACTTTCCTTCTATTGTTCCACACTAGCATGATGATCTGTGCTGGATTTAATTGAGAGCATATGTGTAGATGAGAAGCACATTGTGAATACACGCACACATGCAAATTGGTTTTTCCTTTCATTCTACCTTAACAAGTTTTTTTGCCCATTGTGGCTATGGTGGGTGGTGGCAGATTTTCCAGGATATTCCGCCAGAGAATATCACTAGCCTTCAAACAAATTTGCTCCATACAGCTATCATGATTTGTGTTAAATTAGCAAGTACCCATTATACCATTTGATGCTAGCTTACACAAGTCGCTCATTTGTGATATTGTGTCGGGTCTCACTATACTAATCTCCTCAATAATCTAGACTTTGATGAGGTCATAGATTCTTTCGTGTTTGATAGATCTAGAAGGGTTCCTACTTGTGTGGTGTTTCCTTCTTGGGGTTTAATCAAATTCCTAATTCATTTGTCCACATGGCCAGATTATTACAGATGCTGACCAAGGAAGTGGTGTTTAGACTCCGGTTGTTTTTGTTGCCCCAGTAAAACTCTGGATAAAAGCACTCACTCCAATTGAGGTTAGCATTTGATACCAATTCATGTGACTCTCAACATGATGTTTATCACTAAACTAATGATTTATACAAAATTCTTCGTGCAATTTCCACATTGGAGGCACACTAAAGCATTGTCCACATGAGAACTCTCCAATGTCCCTGACTCTGGTAACCCTAAACCCTAAACCCTAAACCCTAAACTAGTCTAGTTCTGCATAGTTCTAAACACTTAATCACATATAGATTCCAAGTGAGTATAGGCATGTGTGGTGGCTTTATGTTCACTCAATCTGTAAAAAACTCCATCCATCAATATTCCATTGGCATTTTTAGAAAAGTTTAATTGGTTGCATCCGATAGGAATGTCATATGATCATCAATAACGATTTATTCCTTTTTAGTAATTAATGCTCTCTATCCAAGTTTGAAAGGAATTGATACTTTTTCATCTTGCATTAATCCCATGAGTTATCCATGGATGTGATGCTATTAGACCTTGATTGTGCTTGTTCAAAATTTCAATCATATTGTGAACATATTGTGTTGTGTCATATTGTGGCCTTGCCATTTACATTAAAAAGTACCTAATGCAAATGAATAATTATGGAAATGAAACTCAAATATTTGACCATGCAAAAAAATGTAATGTTCAAAGAATCCTCTAAAGGAAACCAAAGTCCTTCAAGATACTATAACTCTATAACTAATCTCAAGTTTCAACACAAGCCAAAATATTGACTTTCAAAAGTGCTCATATAAAAATAGACCTACTATTACCTAGGGGCCAAAATCCCTTAAGCTACTCTACTCCATAATGAATCTAAACACAATATATCCTTGCCTTGGTAGGCAAAGCCAACAAATACCCTACTTTGCAAGTATGTGACAAAGGATGTTGCAAGGTTATGGAATATAACCTATAACACCATGTGGGCATTGGGTACATCTAGTTTGATATGACTTCTATTTTGTACTATGGACCATTCCACCCATGAACACTTGTTATTCCATTGCATGTTGATGGGTTCTTTTGTGACTTGTTTCAAAGCATAATCGCTTTTTGATTGTTGATTTGCATTTCAAGCACTTTTAGTAATTGTCAATTTGCATCACCAAAAGTAGAGCCAATAAATGGCTGGCTATCACACTTAGAAAAATGCTTGTAGGAGTGTTTCATTAGGAAATTGAATTTGATTGCGGTTGGGGAAGCATACTTGATTTCATCCACTTCTAATTACTAAGCTCAAATGAATATCATAAATTGCAATTGGTTTTGTGTATGTTGTAGGATTTAATGAAGGTGATTTGAAAAATTTTAGACTTAAGGTGCATGAAATATATTTGAATTTTGAGTAGTTTTTTGGTCATTGGAAATTTGATCAAATTACAAAAAATGGTTTTGGAAAGAAAAATTAATTGGGTAACCAATTCACCCTTGAGTCAACAACACATTACATTAGTTAAAATTAAAAGTTAATTATCAAATTTAGCTTGCTTATCAAATTTTTAAAAAAAATTCAAGTTGCTATCTAAAGAACTTGACCTTGTGTTCAAGAATGTTTTTTCAAGGGTCTAGTTTAGTTTCAAATCTAACAAAATAATAGTTTCAAGGTCTAATTCTTGCATTGGTTCCAATGAAAAGGTGTCCACTTGAATCCATGTCACAAAAACTTGAACCTAAACTCCTAAATATAACATTGCAAATCGGATACCCTCACAATATTGGTGAAAACCTCTAAATTGTTTTAAAGTATTTGGAAATATGCTTATAGAGTGTGATATGTTTGTGTGCAAAAGGTGGGTGTTTTCAAAAAATGAAATTTTTGGGAGATATTTTTGAAACACTCATCATCATTTTTTCTTTTTTTCTTTTTTTTTTTTTGCGAAACCCATCAAGTATGATGAGGGTTTTTAAATAGAAAAAATTCATCAATTCTTACATTCAATAACAATGTTAGATTAAAGGAGTTCCCAAAGTAAGGACCTTTCGATTTGCTTTGAAAAGTCCTTTACTTCAAGGAGGTCTTTATTTCAAGAATTCCCTAATTGTAAGGTGTTACCCTACACAAAAAATTGCTTTTGGTCAATAGAGGCACTTCAACAAGCGAAAATTCCCATTAGGCTTTGCAAAGAAAATTTTATGCCGAAGGTTTAAAAGTTGCAATAAAAAGCATTGTTGGATGGTTATCAAAAATGGTGTAGCCAAAAAAAAGAGGTCAACAAAACCTCATAGTTCTACTACATATAATGGTGATGATAGAACAAAGTACCAAATTAGTCAAAGACTATGCTTTGCCATGAAACCACCTATTCACAATTACATTACATATACTAGGGCTTAGGTGAATCAAACCTTTTTGGATTCAATTTCATTGAGCATCCACATATCTCCTAATGGCATTACTTCTTCCCACATCCCACCAAAATCCCATAAGTTTTTACAAGAAAGAAAACTCAACCCAATCCCACACCTAATGAATAAAAATTAATAATTTCCCAAGTGGAAACCAACTACAAACCCCAAATTCAAAGCGCCAACTAAGGTACTCACTTCATCCCATCCCAGAACCTACTTCCCAAACTCAAGCTTGATCACTCTTGAGGCAATGCCACTAAAAAGTAGTTCATGAACCCTCTAAATTCTGCGTCATTTTCACCAACAACTTGTAACTAACGTACTACCATAGACTCTATATCTTCGACACAACAAAATCTCAAAAAACAAAGTTATACACATAAAGCATTCATTTCCAAATGCATTCAACATCAAAACAACTCTACAAAAAATCCAAAACAATGTTCATTGAAAAAAAAAACTTAGCTCTTGCCAAGATTAAAGGAAAACAAAAAAAGTTGTTCCATTGATGAATTGTTCTCCTTCAAATAGTTGAAGCTCCAAATCACCATAAAATCTTGCCAACCAATTGGAACCAAGACTCTGTGATCCACCATGAAAAGCAAAAAACAAATATGATAAGTTAGTAAGCTCATCTTTTAAAACATGGAGACCAAAACGCCCACATTCTTCCTCCTTCACGAATGTAAACACTTGTAAACATAACATTAAAAAATAAATCTATTTGGACCAAGGCATGATCAACATGATCATGAATGGTTATAGTGGTTTATCAATTGTTGGATTAAAGCAACACCTTTTGAACTTTTTAGTTTAGGATTTCCTTTTAGGTCACAATGGAACCTAATAACTGGTTATTCTCAATTACATATAATTACAAGTTTTTCCAAAAAATCAAAATTTCATATTTTGATATAAAACTGCAAGGTTTTAAAAAGTTGAAAACTAGTTTTGATATATAATTGCAAATCTCCAAAAAATTCTAAGAATTGTGAGATTAATAACCTTCTATAAACTATAATTTTTGGTAAATTATTTTTTGAATGCCTCTAGTTCTTTGAGACTTTTTGAAAAAACTTGAATTGAATGTTTTTTAATTTTTAAAAAACAAAAAAATGGGATTGGAGGTTCTTTGATTTCCACTTTAAAAAAACACTAAAACCTAAGTTATATAAAAAAGAATCATATAACATTGAACATTAATACGAAGGTCACACACTTACTAGGTTGATTATTTTGAACTTTTGGTCTTTGAGTTTTATAATTAATCAAAGAGGAACTAGGATAGTACAAATTAGCTTCAACCATAATTATATTATTTGTAGAAATGTGGAAATTTTCAAAAAAAATGTATTATTTTCAAAGCAAAAAAATTTATGACATAATACAAATAATCTTTTAGAATACTTAAAAACATTTTTTTAGCATGGAATCTTTAATAAATAAATAAATAAATATTAAATATGTATTTTTAAAAATATTATGGTGGTGCATTTCTCCCATTTTATGATTTTGTGTATTTTGTCTATTGCATTTGCATTTTAAAACTTTTTGATCATATCAAGACTTTGGGGGGTATGGAATTTGGACTTTGGAGCTCACTTTTCATTAATTTTCAATTGATCTAATTTTAGGTTTGTTGAAGAATTCAATGAATTCAAATTGATTCCTTTTTGGTTTGAAATTATTGGGTTTTAAGGGATTATGCATTTGACACCTACCATTGTTTTCCCTTTAGTTTTGTGATCTTGACATTTTGGCTAAAGAATTCCAAGAAATTTTCTATATTAGTGAAATTTACATTAGAAAAAAAATTCAAAAATTTCCGAACTATTGTTTTCAAAACAATTTAAAAATTTGTTGGTCCACCATTGTCTACCATTGCATCATCCATTGGAAACCCATTATGATTTAGTTGTGGTTGGAACTAGTGTTGGGTGGGTATTAAAAATGAAACCTAATAACCAATAATTTCAAAGATATATAATCATAATTTTCAAAAAAATAAATAACTAGTCAACAATAAAGCACAATTTTCAAAATTTTGAGAATCAATTACGATATACAACCACCTGTCTCAAAAAAGATAAAAATTGATCAAATAAAATTCTACAAAATTGCCAGTTATTTATTGAAAACCATTAGTTTTTCGAGGCTTTAAACATTTACATTATTGGAGGTTTTCTTATTCTGAAAGTTAAAAAAAAAATTGGAATGGGAATTATAAAAATATATATATAATTCCCCAACATTATTTAGAACCACAAACTTAGTCATCAAGGTTCCACCTTAATTACCTATGTCCTATTTACACTGCACATTACCTACGCAACTACTTATGTAAGTGGGTAAGTACCATAGGTAAATAGGTAGGGAATTTCTACCCAATGTCAGTGATAGAAGATTTATTAACTTAAATGGGAAAGTTAGTACATCGGATGGAAAGGTTTTTGACAAATTCATATGGCCTTTGAAATTTTTATTAACCACAAACAATATTGTGTCATTGGAGAATATGGATATTAAAATGAAAAATGCAACTAACATTTTTTAAAAGAAGGGGTGAAGTTTTGGGAATGGATGGATATTTTCTTTAAGGTATGTGTTAATGATGTTAATGTGCATCAATTCCACATGACAAAACATTTCAAACATCTAAAATATACTTGGACGTTCATTAGAATTTTTGTTTCAAACTTAACCTTGAAAAGAGTTGTTAGTTAACGAGTAATGAACTATTGATCTTAGAAAAGTCAATAATTGAATTTCCTATCCTCCTCCATCAAAATCTTGCCCCTACCATTGCCTCATTCGCCTAGACAAAAATTGTTGAAAAAACACAATTATGAATATAACATATAAGCAACCAACAAAAAATGTCGGTGTTTTTGTGAGGACATGGTTAAGGTTGTTGTTTTGATCATATTGGATTTTATTTTTTGCTATTGTTTTTGGAAGATTTTGGATGTGTTGTTGATGGGTTTAATTTCAAGCTTGGTGGTGGGACATAATGAGATCATGCAAAGTTTGCCAACAAAGCAAAATAGAATAGCTTTGGGATGGAAGAGTGCAAAGGCAATTTAAGGAAAGAGAAGCATGTAGGAGATAGGGATGGGTGTATGAGTGAAGTTGATAGCTTGTAGATGTGAGGTGAAGTATTTTTATGGATGTTGTTTCACAATGTGGAAATTAAGTGAAACTTTTTGTTGTGTTGGAAAGTTGTTAGGAGAATGAACATTCAAGTTTTTGGGTGAGCTTGATTAAAGTGGGCCACCTTATTTAACATAAAGAGGAAGTAGGTCTTTTTGTTGTAAAAATTTAGTCAACATGAGATGGAAAACGCAAAAAGAAGTTGCAAGAGAGAAAGAGAGACAATTTGTGCATTTTTGCTATGGCATGAACAAAGGTCTAGGTGGTAACCAAAATAGTATAGGGACACAAACATTTAACAAACGAAAGGAAATTTTTGGGATGTTTTGATAAGAACAAACTTATCATAGGTTTAAAATAGTGTGATAATATTTGTTTATTTCTTGATGGAATAAAGGAGGCTACCTTTTTTAACATATGTGTTGTTGCCTAATGGAATTTTGTTGATCTTAATTTTTAAATTAGTGTCTTGCATTGTGACTTTTACCCACCTACCCATGAGAAAAAAATGGAAATTGATGTAGACCTAATCCAATTCTTCTAGTATGTATGCTTGCAATGTACAAGTGTGGATGGGTGACATCGAATTTAACATAGGGAAATAGGTGGGAGGTTTAATGTTTGTGTCATGGATCTTTGCAAGTTGAATTACTTGCAACATGTGAGTTGTGTGGTGCTTGGGACAAAGGTAGATGGAAAGTTGGAGTGTATGAAAACTTATCATATATGTGAGAGACAATTAGGTGAAAAAGTCAAATTGGTTCCATTTTTTGGTTAAATAATATTTTGAATTGGAACCTTTTTTTTATCCCCAAAGGTGTTTCCAATTGCATTATGCATATTCCCATTCAAATGCATAATTTCTCCCATTTATGATTCTTGATTTCTCTTAATTAGTTCATTATTGTGTTCCCCATGTGTTTTCATCATTTATCCCATATTCTTTGCTTAATGTTCATGTATTTCATTCCTCAAGTTCCCATTTGTTCTTTGTATTTGCCTACAATGGCATTATTATTTAATACTCTTTTCTTAAAGTTGTACCATTTTCACTTGTATAAGTGAGTCAAGGGAAATTTTTTATAACATTATCTATCTATAATTATGAAGATTGAAGACATTTTCGGCTAATTCAAAAAGATTATCACAAAAAGAAAACTTGAACTTTGGATGGATTCATAATTAATTAATGTGAATCACAATATCAATGAATGTTGAGCTTCTTATATCCAAGTTATTAATGATCATTGTATAACAAAATTCCTATCAAATGAAATAATAATGTTACGCCCTACTTTGGGGTATGCATCTTTAATAATTTTTGCATCAAAATCATTTTATTCTATGTATTGTATTACAAATTAAGCATCTTCAACACATGCCTATAAAAATGAATTACTTTTGAAATTTTGATGCCAAAAAAAAAAAACTTGAATATTCAAAAAGATATTCTATTTTTCTTTGAAGGAAAACACTCATTTTGGAATTTGAAAACTTTGAGAGAAAAAAATTAGGCTTTCATATGTTGGTTGTTAGATAAAAATTATAAATCAATTAGTTATATAATGGGATCATGCTTATTGTCAAAACCTAGATACAATTAATATTGGGTATGCATTGATTTTAAATATTAAAGAACCATTAGGAAAAATATAACATACATGTACAAGGGACTTAGGTATTAATTGTTAATACATCCATTTTATTTTATTTTGTTATTCCAAGTTTGCAAAAGTTTATAATGTCTCTTAGGTTTTGAATTTGATTTCAATTTTGGGGGAAAACTGGGGAAAGTAATGTCATGAAAGGGTCGGGGAAGTTTCTTGGATGAATTAATGAATGTTGTTAAGGATTCCTCCTTGGCAATGTGATGTTAAATTGTGTGTATAAAAAGAATCATGATTTTATTTATGTTAAATGGTTGTTTGCCCTATATATATGTGCATGTGGATAGATTGTGCATCCTTCATTACTCTTCATAGCTTCAACTAAAACTAGAAATTGAAACAAATGTATGATGTAAAAATTCCATTCAAACATATTAAAATTTAAATTAAGTTTAGGGTGGTTTAAATATGCGAATATTAAAATTTAGATGATAATAGGGTGGAAAAAATAAATGCACCTCACATAACACTCCTTAAACAATATCCTATTTAATGCAAAATTGTATTTGTATTGAAAATTTGAAGATAAAATCCCTTCACAATATTTTAAAATATTTAAATAGCTAATGGATGTTAAATTTCCTTTTTCATCTAGGCCTATTAGGCATTTAGATTACATTTCCATGACATTATTTGAAAGTCTATTTGATTATGCAATCCAATAGTTTTTAAAAGTCCATTAATTTGTCTCATGAATGATACTTTATATTATTCAATGTTTTCATTTCATAATCTAACATGTTAAGCACATATAAAGTTAGCATGATTGATTATCATTTGTGTTTAATGATTTTAATACAAGTATATTTCAAAAATAAATATATCAACACTTACTTATTTTTTAATTAATCATATATATTAATTCAGCAAGTCTGTCTGTTAGTCAGTCAGTGATAGGGCTATACCCAACTGACAGCTGATGGGCCAGCATGGGCGGGCTAGGCACGGGAGAGGTTCAGGTTCATCCACAACAAGTTCAGGCATCCAGTGGAAGGATGGTGCGCCGGCGGGTGCTAAATCACTTTGGCCCAGTGTGATTTGATGGAAACCGATGTTTAACAGCAATTGGAAAAATATAAAGAATCGTCGGGGTGGGGGGGTATGTCAGTTATTTCTTGGAATGGCCCGTTCCACCATGTAGGAAAAGAAAGTATGTTCCCATCGTACCCAATAAGGCACGAACGCATGCTTTCCCATCATTGTGGGGTGTTTCTGTGAATGAATGAATGAAAGATGCCCTTTGGTTATCATACCGGGTATGCACCACTCACCTAGCGGTTCCCAAATTTTCAGGAAAAAAAAAGAAAGTTTAAGAACTAGTGCACTTTTTTACCAATTTTTTCGTAAAACCTCTAGTTCTTCTTTTGAAAGAACCGGAACCAGTGATTCTTTGATTATGGGGAAAAAAATTCAAAGAACCGGAACCAACAGTGGAACCAACCACCATTAGCGGGTTATTAAAAGGGTGGTTCTTACCATTCGTTCTCATGGTTCTCAAAAAATCAATGAACTAAAATATGGAACCGGTGGTTCTTTATATTTTTCCAATTTCCCATAGTCATGACTTTCTGAAATGGCAGAATGTTGTTGAGCTTTAGGGTTTCAGGGGTCGTCATCAGGGGTCATCGCTACTTTAGTGCCGTGTTGTGCCTTGCAGGCACGGGTTACCACTAGTACTTAATAATACTTGGGCTCCTCATTGTTCTACATTATTAGCAACAATCAATCTAACATAAGGTTGGAATATTGATATATTTTCATTTTCTTTAATAAATCTACAATATCAAAACAAAATTCAATAATCATATAGATTTTTCATGAAATCATTTACGCCTCCATTCATATATATTCCAAAATTCAATTTATCAAAATTTTAATTTACAATGTCTAAGGTGGATGTTATAAGGTGGATTTTCAACTTGCAATTTTAAGTTCCTAAAGTTAGTCAATACACATGTGAAATAATATGTGGAAATATATTATGTTAATTGTGTCATAATAATGTGTTTACCCATCATGATGGTAGTTTTTATTTATTTATTATGTCAATGACATCATTGTTTAAAAAAAAATAGTGTCATGACAATTTCATATTATGTTTTTGGTTATGTCATGATAATTTTCATGTTTATGTTTATTCATAATTGTTTGACAATTTGGGAAATGATCTAATCAAATTTGTTATGTGGAAATTTGTGTATTTTTGTTCATTCATCATATTTTGACAAATTTTGAACTTATAGAATCAAATTTGTCATGAATTTTTTTTTGTAAATTGTGCATTGTTCAATATTCATGTTGCATTTCACAATTTGTGTTGTTGTGTCATTTAATTGTTTTGCAAGATAGTTTTTTTTTTTGTTCAATATCATGTGACCTAAATTGAATTCAAATATGTGTTGGGAGGACCAAAAAGATTCAATTTCTGCATGTGATGATTCAAAAGTGATGATATGAGAAGACAAATATAAAAAAGAATTTCATGTAGAATCATCTTTAGAAATTGTCATTGAAAATGGACAACTTAAAAAACCTGAAGTTGCTCTCCTTAAACCAACTTTTAAGTATCATTATCATTAGAATTATGGATTAGTTCAAAATAGGCCCACGAGATAATAATCTTAAATTATAGTGGAGTTCATATTTACTTAGTTTTCACTTTGTCACTAATTATTAACATGTATAAAAATGTCCATCACCCATGTGAAATTTTCTTTTGTGTTATAATACCACAACATTTCATTGACCACTACGCTGAAGCAACAATGTTACTAACAAATATATGTACTATCTTTGTGGAGTCACCAAGGCATTTATGACACCATTTTGCATAGAAACATACATTATGAACCATCTTCCAACTTGAGGTTAACCTTTTTTCTAAGGCAACTTCCTTTTCCTTTATTAACATTTTATTATTTCCCAAGAGTCATCACCTTTTTTTTCAACATTTTCACCACCATGGTTTAGAATTTCCTAATATCTTATGAACTACTTGTTAACAAGGAAATATAATTGTGCCATCAATTTTTCTCCGGTTAAAAAAAAAAAACATGAACACACCTTCAACTAATTGAAGTTTATGACAAAAATTTATTAAATTACAAACATTTTCAAATCATATTATATATCAGTGCTTTAAAATACATCTACCAATTGAAAGAGCCTTAATGCTCACACAAACATTTCATGTTTTGTTACATGCTATGATTAGAACTCAACATTATTGTTTGAACATTTCCATCTATTACATTATAATGGAACTTGTATATATTAATTTAAGCTTTGCATTGCTATGCACTACCAATGATAATCAACTATTTTATTTTTTCTTGTGTTTTCATATGGTTTTCAATTATTCGTCATTATTTATGTCAATGCCTAATTTAATTTAAATTAATATACAATTCATGGACTTGAAAAAACACATGTTAATTTGTTTTTTCATATCCATGTCAGTGAATAGAGTAAAAAAGTGAGGTAGTTATAAAATGGAAGTATTTATTAGGAAAAATGGGAAATAATTATTAAGAAAGTTCATAGGAAGAGGAAGCAATTATTAAAAAACAATTGAAATAGTTAGGCTTGATGATCAAGTAGCTCTTTTGAAATTGTCATTGGAATGGTCCATGGACAACCATATGAAGGATTCCAAAAAATACCCCATATACTAGTTTTTATTACTCGTCATTTGAACATCTCCATCTACTATACTATAATGATTGTATATATTAATTTGGATGAATTACAACCATTAAATAATGTGAAATTAAGTTTGGACATATGCACATGCACATCCAAAGGGAGGAAGGGGGAACAAAAAGAGGAAGTATACCCCTTTTTTAATTACAACAAGGTTTCTTTAGTGTTGCGAAGCTTTTAAGTTATAGGAGGAACCTCTAGTTCTAAGTCTTAAAATTTTCAAGGGATTGATTTGAGTTTAGTTTTGACTTTTGTTTTACAAAAATTGGATATAGGTTTGGTACTATTTTTTTAAAAATTTAGGGGGTGGTTTTGGTTTTGGTCCCTTTTAATTTTCAAATTAAATTGGTTCTAGTTCTTGATCCTATAACCTCCAATTTCGGGTAACCTTTGGTTCTAATTTCAATATGCAAAACAAAAAAAACCTTCAATGTGAAAAATTTGAGCTTTTATTCCATTGAAAAAAAAAGGTTATTACAAAGGTTTGAAATTGTCAAATTAACCTATTTCTACATTCTAGACTACACTAGATGTTCGAAGATCCAAAGAAATTAAAGAAACAATAATGTAAAAACCTAAACTTTTATTCTTGGATAGACCCCCAACTTTTATTGTAGAAAATGTCCCCAATTTTTATCTATTAGTTGTTTTGGTTGGTAACCAAATTTTGCAAGGTTTTTTTTTGGACATTGTTATACCACCTACCTCACCAAATGAAAAAAAACCTTGTTCTGGATACGGGAAAGAATAGTTAGCAAAACAATTTGCAATAATATAACAAAATGCACATTTTAATTTCAAACATTGTTACAATTCAATTGTTGAATGATTTCAATTTGTTTCTTATGTATAAGGTTTGAATCTAAGTGAAAACACATTATGGCAACCCCCTTTTAGCCTTTTTTGATATAGTATTATAATATATACTTTCCATGATGTGATGCATTCAATTTTGGGTTTAAGTTTTGTTGTTCATGCTTTAAGATTGAAAATCCAAAAAATTCATTGACACCATTAGTTTAACATCATGGCAAGCTCAATATGGTCTAATATAAAAAACCAAGGGAACCAAATCAGAACAAGGCAATTTCACATCATATTTTGTTAAACAAAGGGGGAAATACAAATGTTGAAAGTGTGATGAGCCCCATTAGAAGAAGGATTGCCTTAATCCCCTTCAAACCACTACCTTCAACCTTAATCTTAATTAACCATTTTCCCATTTTAATACTTATGGGCATGATAAAGATCATTGTTTCACATTACACCCAAAACTATGGCATAAAATACAATTACAAATTGTTAATGTTAACAAAGGACATGATTCCGAGAAAGACCATAAAAGGAAAGGTGCCATCAACAAGGGTTTAACACCCAAGTCAACACTAAGTCAACCTAATAGCCTTGAAGTGAGATTCACACATTTTGAATCTTTCATTATGAATATGGCATTTCAAGTGAAATTGGATACACTAGTTTCATAACCAATGAAAGGCAAAACATCACCATTTGATCATAATGATGATTGGGTTCTTTTGGTAAAGCAAAATTTGTAGGTTTTGTGGCAAACCATGATGTTATGCTAGATCTTCGAGGAAATTAGGACCCACATGTACATGGTAGTGGAAACCATGATAGGGTTTCAAGTCATGTCAAAATGTTTTTGACAATTGCACCAATGATAAGAATGAAGCTCAAGTGTAAGACCACATGGTGTTATGAACAATTATGAAGCTCAGGTGTAAGAACCACATGGTGTTATGAAGAACTATGAAGCTCAGGTGTAAGAACCACATGGTGTTATGAAAGAACTATGAAGCTTAGGTGTAAGAACCACATGGTGTTGATGAAAAATTAGATCTTCAATGTGGTGAGGCTCAACACTAGATTCACTTAGCATAATCATTTGTGCTAGCAGATATAGTTGCTAACCCTATAGGGGCATTGATTGTTGATGGTGTGTCGATAATGTTGAAGAGAATGTTTAGTTCCACTTTTGGAACAAGAACACCAAACAATTGATTGGGGATTCCAATAGTGATGTACGAAGCAAGCACCATGCTTTTCACCAAAACATTTGAAATAACAAATGTTGTTCACCAATCCACATTATAATGTTCTGGTTGGTGGCCACATTATGTGAAGGTGAGGGAACACCAGAGATGGGGATGCGTCGAATAAGGATTTAGTATTGACCATAGTTCCTCATATTGCTGACATGCTCTTGTTTTCCAACTTGGAGAGCTCTTGCTGAACAAGAACATTATCTCCAGCTCTGTCACAAGAGCTTCTCTTGTCATCGCAGATCTTGGATTCATTCAAGTCCTTTTAGATTACACATCTCACATTCTGGTGCCAACAATTTTTTCTGTCATCACAGTCCTTGTGTGTTAGCTAGATGAAGGCAACTAACTTGTCTGGACATTTTGCATAATTTGGCTCATGAGATGTTCAGTGCTTCAAGTCCAGATTGAAGTTTGAACGGGTTCACAGTCTCAGGGTCCTAAATGCCAGTGGGATTTCTAATCCTTTGAAGAATACTTCTTTTCACAATCTGACAATGAAGTGTAGTGGAGATAGAGGCATCCTCTTGAGACAGACTTCTTGCTTGCTGTCACAATCTGACAATCAACACATTGTTTTCCACAGAGCAGACTGAAAAGGAGTTCTGATGGGTGGGGCTACCTGAAGGACATGAAGACCTGCACAAACCTTTGGTCCTTGTTGGTGGCCCAAATCCCCCAAATGAAAAGATAAAGAGCTGCAAGACAACAATCTCAGGTACACACAAAGACCCTCTCTTAGCAGCAACAAGTTGTTGAATGTCAAGTTTTGCAGCAAGAGTTGAGCATCTCTGTCAATGAGCTTAGGTCTTACAGTCAGAGATTGAGCCTGCAAGCCCAAATTGCTGCACAAGGGCTCAAGCTCCTCCAGTTACATGCCCACACCATATGTTGCTGATCAACATGAGCAAGACAACGATACTCTTGACACAGTGTTTTGTTGATTGCTGTTGGAAACCCATCTTGTGAGAGTGTTTCTAACTGACTTAAGTTCCTCAAACTTTTTGTCATTTTCATCATGCCTAGCATCTCTACAGCAACCACAAGTATGAGTTGATTTTGGCAGATTCTCTATATCTTTTGCTGAGAAAAAAGGCTCTTGTTCAGGACACCATTAGTCACCTGCTCTGGATGAACAGCATGGTTGATTTCTCTAGCACTGACAAGTTTGTCCATAAGCGCTACAAGTTCACACCCCATGTTCCTGCAAATCACTATAGCTGACCTCCAATCAAGTGCAGGAGATGAGCATTGAGGGCTATTTATTCATGACAGAAATGAATGGGGATCTCACTGCGACAACATGCTGCTGCCACCATCAAGTTGTCATCACCAAGTATGACCTTGAAAGGGGGAAGTATCAGCAGTGCTTGTGTCTGTGAATGTAAGCAGCCATTGCAACAGATGGCACAAGCAAACAATCGAGATCCTAACTTTGAAGTAGTTCACATTCGGTCTACAGAGACTACATGAAAGGTCCCAAAACCAAACAGTACAGTTCACTATGAATTAGTGTGCCACTGGATATGCAAACTATGACTTCAATTTGTGCTAAAAACTCTGAGCCTCACTTGTGCAGAGGTATTGGTTATCCAGTCCACAAGATTCCATTCAGCTTCAGAACTATTGAAGCTCTTCTCTGTCAATGTGTGTAATGTATTGAACATTCATAAGCATTCCCAATAACCAATGTTAGCAAAAATCAGAGACCCTAAGATAAAAATAGATTCCACCCATTAGAGTGTTTCAGTGGCAAAATGTTCACAATTCACCACACTAGAGATGAAGATTTCCACAATACTTAGGATCAAGGAAACGATTGGCGCCATTAGGTGCAGAGGAGGGGACATTAATATTAGGGCCATCTTCAAGCAAGCATACCAGCCCAAAGTCTGTGACCTTTGCTACCAGATTGTCATTGAAATCCTTGTGTACAAGAGTTCTGGTGTGGAGATCTGTAACTCTGCATTCACACCACCCCCAATAGCCCATAAACTGATGAATGCTGGAACCCAGTAGATCCTTGAGTCAGAAATTCCTTTGTCAATTCTTTGGTGACACAAGAACTTGCACACACTCTAAGTGGCTTCTATACTGGCAGAATTTAAACTCTGTTGCAGTTACATTACTGAGCCTGAAAACCACCACAGAATGTTGATACCTTTTGGCTGCATCAAGGGCAATTGACAATCTCTGTTTGAAGTAAAGCTAACCCACCATTGCCATCTGCAATTACAGTGACATTCCATCTGGGGAAGATAGATCTGAAATGAGTGGAAAAACAAAGCATCTTCACATGCTACTCTCCAGTTCTGGCAGCAAATTGTGACATGTATATTTGAGGAATGCAGAAGGTTAGTGGAGGTCACAAAAATGCAGCAAGGGGATTGGGAAAAGACAGAGTTCATGAGGAGAACAAACACATTGGGCAGAAGATCTGAAATCTTGTTCTTCTTACCATATCATCACTGGTCAGAGTGCCAGTCTTATCAAACCAGCAAGCATCCACCTGCTATACAAAATGCTCTTGTAAGCCCACACATCATCCTCAGATTCCTATAGTTTTTTATCTGGATGAGCTTTGTATCTATAATTCTGGTGAAAGCTTATTGGGATTCAAAATTTCTCACGATTTCCAGTTGATATGTCAAACATTCAAACAGGGCCACACTTTAGACACACAATAGTACAGGTGACATTTGTAGAATACTTTCCAATTCACGGATTCGTTTAGTAGGCAAAATACAGAGAGGTGGTGGCATTTTAAAAATGCAGCGATCGGGGAAGCTCAAGAACTTCTTGGTGTGCAGCAGCTTCTAGTCAGTGAGTGTCAACCCTCATGTTGCTGCTCAATGTAGATCTGTGGAAACCGAGCCCGAATGCAGGTTGTCTTTGATACAATGACCACTGAATCTGTGGCAGCAAGCAAGAGAGATGCTCGTGTGTTGTTAAACACCCCACTGATTGTATGATGTACCCAGCTAGCTACAAAGAGGTTGCATGGGTGTGGATGTGCAAAAGCTCCTCGGTTGAAGCACACTCCTTCCTCCCTTGATGTTGGGAATATATTGCAGAGCCTAATCATGCATGACCTTCATTCTCGCAGAAAGACAACAAGTCCTCCCCTCAGCAAAGCTAAGTTGAACTACTACAAATACCAACACGCTACACATTACACCTCTAAAGTCAAATGCTCATTGAAATGTAGTATACGCCACAATAAACGCCACATATTGTACATTGTAATGGTCATTGTAATGTAATATACGCCACAATAAACGCCACATATTGTCCATTGTAATGGTCGTTGTAATGTAATATATGCCACAATAAACGCCACATATTGTCCATTGTAATGGTCATTGTAATGTAATATATGCCACAATAAACATCACATATTGTACATTGTAATGTAATATACGCCACAATAAACGTCACATATTGTCCATTGTAATGGTTGTTGTAATGTGTAATATATGCCACAATAAACATCACATATTGTACATTGTAATGTAATATACACCACAATAAATGTCACATATTGTAACGGTCACTGTAATGTAGTATATGTCACAATAAACACCACATATTGTACATTGTAATGGTCATTGTAATGTAATATATGTCACAAGAAACATCACATATTGTATATTGTAATGGCCATTTTGATGTAATATATGCCACAATAAACACCACATATTGTATATTGTAATGGCCATTTTGATGTAATATATGGCACTTACTTGGCATTGTAATGGTCATTTTAATGTAATATATGCCACAATAAATGCCACATGTTGTATGTATATTGTAATGGATGAAACCACAAAGTTGACCTCACATGTGTCATGAGCGGCAACTTTTTGTGTGAGAAAACTCACATTCTCCTGAAGTGATAATCGCATCCTTAAAATGCCATGATAGATAGATAGATGGATACCATAGAGAGATTAAAAAAAACCAATACGATAATCATTGGTGTGTACCATCCTGCTACCACCATGTGCTAGTCGGTCACAATATTTTGTATTTTGAATAGCATGAATCCATTCATAAAATGTAGGCCAGGTTCAATTTCATGCCTAAAATTAAACCCACTTTACACACTATGAGTCAAGGCATTGTTCCTTGGGGCTGAAAAAAAATGGATACCATCGAATTTGGGCCAATTTGCAACCCTTGGGGGCCAATGTTCCATCATTTATTAATACCTTGAGTGCAATGTTCTAGCATTTATTGGCTTTGCCTACCAAGGCAAGAAGGATATTGTGTTTAGATTCATTACCTATAGAGTATAGTATAGCTTAAGGGATTTTGGCCCCTAGGTAATAATAATAATAATAGGTCTATTTTTTTTTATATGAGGATTTTTGAAAGATCGATATTTTGGCTTATGTTGAAACTTGAGATTAGTTATAGAGTTGGAATATATCTTGAAGGATTTTGGTTTCTTTGAGAGGATTTTTTGAAGATTATATTTTTGCATGGTGAAATATTTGAGTTTCCATAATTCTTCTTTTGAGTTGTTTCTAAACAATATAATATAAATAACCCGTCCTGGAAAAAACTAAATCAAGGTCTTTGAGTTCAAATTAACCCCAAAAAAAAAAAAAAAGTAAATTCAAACTACAAAATCCAGCGATTTCATTGGCCATGACATTTTTTTTCTAGCACACCTACACACAAGTCCATTTTTTATTTTGCTAGTAGTGCAAATTGGACTAATTTTGCTTTTTTTTTTTTTTTTTTGAAAAATTTTCCAAAATTTTTTTTTTAAAAAAATTAAAAAAAAAAAGGGCCCATTTTTTTTTTTTTTTTTGTAAATTTGGCTAATTTTTTTTATTTT